>Ga0129342_1000817_pt1 | contig 13811 bp, 3 predicted proteins | sample CPBDNA_5_FD_94426 | JGI IMG/M metagenome (GOLD analysis project Ga0129342, IMG submission 94426) | Freshwater to marine salinity gradient microbial communities from Chesapeake Bay, USA - CPBay_Sum_15_0.2_DNA | ecosystem: Environmental > Aquatic > Marine > Coastal | place: USA: Chesapeake Bay...
ATTTCCTGGTCCAAAGTAAGGATTAGTGCCAACAAAATCAATAGACTTAATTTCTGATACTGTTCTTGCTTCTTCCTGGAAAATTAATGTTTGACCAATGTCAGGATTATAATTAATTGTCAATTCGTCTCCAACCTTTACAGTTTCGACGATATCTCTATCAACAACATCAACATCTCCACTTCCCTTATAGAACAGAATCTTGCAAGTATCTCCTTCTTTTGGTGGTTCTGAGAATTCGATTAAACTACCACCAGGGAAGAAATATCCCTCTCCTGGAACTTGAAGAACATCATTGACAAATACTAATAAGGTTGCTTCAACATTAATATTAGAACCTCTAGCAGATCTGATAGATATCAAATCTCCAGCAACTCTAATTGGGAAAATAACATCGGTTCCATTAAATTGAGATGACACATCATCGATTATTTGAAGTTGACCAATTGACCAACCAGAGAATCTATCATTAAAGACTTCTTGAATTGATATTTGGAATTCACTGTAAGGTTTGGTTGGATCCGTTGGAATTCCTGCAAGTCCTCCAGTTTCAACAGTAAGAATTTCTCCATTACCATATCCATATCCAAGATTGGTGATTTCAAAATCAACAACACTAGAAGCAGCACCGACAACAATATTAATCTTAGCCTCTGTTCCTATGCCTGGGGATGACTGTGAACTGTATATGAGAGGAATATCAGAATAAGATAATGGAGCATCAAATACGACATAAGGAGCACTAGAACTAGTGTATCCTGTTCCTGGATTGGTGATAGCAACGCTAACGATGTGACCATTACTAATCGCTGCTGTTCCAATATTGGTTATACTATAAGTTGAAGTGGAAGATGTATAAACACCAACATTCACAACTGTTTGAATTCCAGATCTATATCCAGATCCAGAATTTCCAATACTAATTGATGCAATTGTTCCCGCAGCAGAAACAACGGCAGTTCCTCCAGCAGAAACTAGATCTTGCAATCCAAAACCAAATGTAGAACCGACAGAAACGATTATACCGCCAACGGGAATAGATGCATTATTGACATCATATCCTACTGAACTTGCGGTTCCAGTGAATTGGATAGACGTTATGCCAACAGTTTCATCTGAAATTAAAGTATAATCTCTGCTTAAACCTGGACCTTGGAAAATATCATTTATGGTAACAATAGCGTTGTTATCTACTATTTCAGACAAACTTGAACCTGCCGATGTAAGGGTAAATGTCTTTGTTTGTCCATCAAAGTTTTCGGAAATATCATCAAAAATATAATTCTTGGTGTAGGATTCCTCATCAGATCCTTGTACACCGGATCTCATGAAAGATCTTCCTTGGAACTTGGAACCTGTTGTTATACCAATCCAATCTCTTTCTGATGGTTTATTTGTGGATGTAGATAATGGTGTTTGTCCGTATGGAGGATCAACAAAATTAATTGCACTGTCAACAATATTGTAGTTTCCATTAATTTTGGTAATTTTTGCATCTGTTCCATGACCAGCAAGACCAGTTCCCATCCATGATCTTCTCACTCTTACATTGTAAGTTCCACCAACACCAATAGATTGAATTCTCATTATTTCATCATCAATCTGAATCAAATCTGTTCCGAAGAAAGATGTAATTCCAGAGAAAACAAGAACATTTTCCGTAGTTGTTACTTCTTTTGCTAAACTTGCCGTAATAGCAGTAGAAACAATCGGAGATTGAATAACATTGTCAATAGCAACAACGACTTTGGAGTTTTGTTTCTTAGAAGTGAAACTATGTGATGTGCCAATACCGACCGAAGTAATGTCAATAGGAACAGGAACAAAGGATAATGCCTCTGCAGCAGTTCTCGCCAACTGAATCTCAGATTCGTTGAGTTTGATAATATAAACAGATCCAGGAAGTTTTGTAGTTGTTCCTACTCCAACGAAACTTGTTTCTGCAATTCCAATTGCATTGGAAGAACCAGTTCCAGCAACTCTATACAGAACTTCTTCACCAGATACAAAGTAATGGTCTGGAATCTGAATACTGTTATTTGATACATTAACATTTGTAGAAGATGAACAATCTACCTCTCTTCTAAAAATTGGAAGATTGTTGTGATTCAATGGGAAATCTCTCTTAATATTTGAAAGCGTTCCTTCATATGTTCCTTGATAACTGTTAATAGTGGAATTATTGAAATCTAATGAAATATTTGTTCCAGAATCATTCGTAGGACGGACAAGGTGAGAAAATACCTTAACCTGAATGTTTCTATCCGCTACTGGTTCAAATGTTATCTTGGTTATATCGTTAGTTTTGGAAATTCCTACAGTTCCAAGATTTTCATTTGTTTCGAGAATAGCAAATTCGGTAATAAATCCATCATTGTCATCATCAATAGCAACAACTTCAGAGAACTGATGATCTCCACTGTCAGGATCGGATGCCTGTACTAAGAAATATCCGCCATCATACAGATCGATATAATCAGATACTATATGAGAAGTTGGTGTTGATGATGAAGAAATGGCTACATATGACGACTTAAGTTTTCCATATCTAAGAGATGTTGATCCAACTCCAGTATAATCTGTGTCAGCAAGAGCAACGAACCAAGTATTAACAGTAGCACCAAAACCAGTTGTAGAAAGACCCAAATTAGTTGTAAAGTCAACTTTTAAAGTAGAACCACTAATGTAAGGCCAGAAAGTTCCTAATCCAGTTCCAGAGAACGTATCATAACTGTGATTTGATAATTGTCCATAATCGATGAATTCAATTTCAGATCCATTATGAACCAAGTTGAATTCGTTATATTCATATTCTCCATTATGACCAGTTACTTCAACAATTCCTTTGACGGAGCTGTAGTAAGTTGGGATTTCTACAATAGAAGAAACTACATCTGATTTTGAAGCTCCTACTATTCTTACACCGTCTCCGAGTGTAGTTGTCCCTAAACCAGAAACATATGAATCATTAATTCCGATTGTTAATGTAGAAACTGCATAATCATTTACAGAATATTTCACTGGATAGAAGTTAAGAACTCCTTCTGTTCCAGAGATAGAGAAATCGAAAGATCCAAGATCGGAAACAGATTCAACTCTTCCAAATTGGTTCATATATGCAAGGTTGTCATTATCATAAAGAAGAGTTACTAAGAGAACTTGTCTTTCTCCAGTAAATCTAATATCTTTTGCATATGTGATGAATTTTCTAACTCTACTATCAGAAAGATTAAATCTAGCAACTTCACTGAATCTTGTTGGTCTTGGATTACTATTGAAGAGGTATGAAACATCGTCAATGATCAAAACTCTATTTCCGATAGACTCTGAGTAATCTGTAAGAACTGCATTTTGGAAAATTATTTCATCAGATACAACTTTACCGTCAATAGTAAATGAGTTTTCTTTTACCAAATCAAAATCATAAACACAGTTAAGATCTCCTGTTCCAATTAAATCTACAATAACTTGAATTCCTGGAATATCATTTGGAGCGGGAAGACCAACAACCATATCCTGATTAGAAATGTAATCAAGTTTAGATTCGATCTGAAGATCAGAGAATTTTTTAAATCCAGTTGTGTGATTTAATGCACTAACAGCATCATCCCAAGTTTCTAATGGAACTCTTGACTTAATGGAATATGAGAAGTTCTGATAATAATCATTATCTTGGAGTCTAGTGGAATTATCGCCCAAGAATCCAGCATTATTCTCCCATCCGCCTTTTCTTAGTGAAGAACTAGAAAGTGAATAGAATCCATCATAATTTCTAACTTCTTTAACAGTCGCTTTTGTTCGTGTCGATTTTCCTGTAATGATGTCACCTACAGAAACCTCATTTTGGGATCTTAGTTTTAATACATTTGCATCTTGATTATATCCCTCAATAATTCCATCATATTCATTTGCGAATGATGCCTCTTCACCAATAGCAAAAGAATTTGAACTTACTACAATATCAAATACGGGCATGTATTTGCGAGGAATAATTCTTGCAGCAGAATTAGTAGCATCAAAATCAGCAACATCGCCATTTTCATCTAAAACATTGGACATACTATAAGTAACAATTCCAATTCCACCAATATTTTTCGATACCTGCGTAACCTCAAAGAAGTTGTAATCATACTCATTCGAATTAAATCCTTTAATATTTCCAGTTGCTCCAGTTACGCTTGCATTTTCTACAAAAATTTGATCACCAACATCAAACGGGAAGGACTCTGCTGTACTGAATCCAACAGATAAAGTGGCAGTAACAGTTTGATCTGTTGAGTCAAATGTTAAACTCGAAATACCAACACCATTGGAATTGTAGATAGGTATTATGGTTGGAGTAGTTGGAGAAAGGGCATATGTATTACTCAGAATTTCAACATTTACATCTCCCAACTTATATCTAAGATCTGCCTCCGGAAGAACTACTTTTCTACTTCCATCAATAAGAATTAACTGTGGAGCAACGGTATATCCTCTTCCAAATGAAGTTATAGAAACTTTTTCTAATGAAGAAAGTGTTTCTATAATACAAACTTGTGGTAATTTTGCTTTTGGTCTTAATGTTTTGTCAATTGGCAAATCATATCCAATATCAATTATATTTTTGGATACAATTTTTCCGATACTGGAACCAGATAAAGACAATATTGCATTACTTCCCAAATCAGTGACAAAAGTAGTAGACAACCCTGGAAGTTTTGAGAACTTCTTACCCTTATTTTTGATGGAAATTGATTCTATAGGTCCATATGCATTTCTAGAATTTGTAGAATAATGCAATACTGAAGTGGAATTGTCGTATGAAGTAGATTCTGGAGATTGAACAATAGTATATTTGAAACTCGTTCCTGCAGAAACATTTGCGATATGTTTTCCAGAATACAAACTCTCATTTCTAATAATTTTATTATATCCAACTACACCATCATCTTTAATAATGGTGTATTTTTCATTTGGAAGAATATTTGTATTTGTTGGAGAAAATTCGTAATATAGAACTTTTGGAACATTTTTGTTTACTTTCAATTCCACTTTTGCGTTGGAAGATATTCCAATTTCGCCTGTTCTAGAAACTTCAAACTCATTTGAAGTGCGAGATGATTCAAAAATGTTATTAAATGACGAATCTGAATGGAATAACATTTCAAATGCAGAATACTGAGTTGATTGCTGCAAGAATCTTAAAGAAGAATCGGAAACATCAAAGATTAGAGTTGAATCTTCATAAACATTGATGGGTGGGTTAACTAATCCAATTTCTCCTGAATAAGAACTAGTAATTCCAACATAAGAAGGAATTGAATTTAGTGCTCCAGATCTACTTTGAGATAATTTAATAGTATTATCGTCAACAACAATTACATAATACAATTCTCCATCGATAGGTCCATATCCATCTGCGGTAGCAGTATGTACAACTTTATCTCCTGGTTTGAATCCATGATTAGTAATAGTGATTTGAGAATTGGAAGTGCTTACTCCCGCAGAAGTGAAGGTTTTTGGATCAATTAAAATTCTTCTAGACTTATCATTGTATTTTACAACAACGGTCTTAGCTCCTCCAACATTCACATCGACAAATACAGTCTCTCCATTTAAAAGACCATGAGTGTTGGCAAGAGATACTGTTACTTCATTCTTTTCTGCTGATCCAGTAACTACATTTGAATATTGAGTTTGGAAACTATGATATACTCCAGTTCCGATGCCCGTAAAGTATAATGTAGATGATGTTCTAATACTATCTCCAGCACCAACGAAAGAACCTGTAGATCCAAGACCAACTTTAACAGTAGCAATACCAATTAAGTCATTTGAAATTTTTGCAACATAAAAAGTTTCTTGGTCGGATACTGTGTAGTCAGCACTTACTCCTCCAACAGAAACTTCAATAGGATCTCCTCCATTTGTGTTGTATAAAAGTCTATCTCCGGTTTTAAGACCATGGTTAGGAAGATAAATCGACTTCTGTGGAACAAATATATTTGTTTTGCCTGCACCTGGGTTAGAAAATACTATTGTTGTTCCAATTCCAACACTCAAAGATAATGAATCTGTAGGATTGAAATAAAACTCTTTGTTTGTTGTGTAGTTGAATGTTGTTTTATATCCAACATTAATTTGGAATTTTCTTTGATTTTGTCTTATTACTGTTGTGGATGTGTGTGCAGCAGAAACAGTTCCATTCTGACCTCTAAGAACCCTAATTCTTGAGGTCTCATAATCTATAGAGAGAACTTTTACTTCTTCTGTTCCAATTGAAAGAATATCATTTTCTCTCAATGATGGATAAGAAAGATTTCCAAAAATATTGAAATAGGTTACTATTCCTGTAACACCAGAAGTATCAACTCCAACCGTAAGGACATATTTATCTGTCGCTATGCCTGCTCTGTATGCCCCTGCAAGGAGGGTGTTTGTTGTGCTTAGACCAGATATGACCACTTGGTCTGTATTTGTCCAATAATGAGGATTTGCGGCAATAGCTAAGAATGATCCTCCCTCTGATACAGGTAAAAATTCAATATTAGAAATTGAGCTAGTAGCAACGCTAATGTTTGTAATTTCTTTTCCAGAAATTCTATCAACTTCAAGTAAAGTTCCGTACCCACCACTTCTTTCAAAATTAATTATTGGTCTATCGCCAATTTTATAATTTTGACCACCAGTGATAATTCCTACACCATCAATAGAACCTGTAGACGCAAATTTAATTTCAGTTTTCTGAGATAGATTATTGGGAATATCGACATATTTGTAAGAACTTGAATTGCCCTTAATTTTGTGGGTGCTTGTAACTCTTACATAGTTGGTTTCATTTAGATTAACTCGATCTTGATTTGATGAAGATTTGAAATTATAATTATTTGGAATATTATTATAAAAATTTCCTATAATATATGGAAATACTGGTGATTTATATCCTTTGTAAATTCCAGTGGAATCTGGTTTTTGAGTGATAGTTGCAAAGTAAGCATATGTTCCATTTGGATATTCCGGTGTAACACAAAATCTTCCATTATTCTCATCCAAAGTAAGAGGATCTGAACTTGGATAGAAAGTATAATCTTCTACAAAGAATCCTTCTGGATATGGTGGACGATCATTTGCGATATTGAGTCTGTATCCACTCTTAACCTGTCTAATTATACCTCCGGTTAAAGTAGAATAGGCATATGGTCCATAAATTGGATTGCCATCATACGCATATCCTATAATAGGAGAATGATATAAAGAATCAATTTCAAAACCGTTATTAGTTTTTAGATCTACAGATCCATATACTTTCTTTCCATTAGAATCTGTTCCAAATAAAGAACTTCTTAGAGGTCTTGGAGCATATAAGTGTGTATATTGAAGTCCATATTCAGAATTAGTTCCATTTGTAATAAAACCATCATCTGAAGTGAATTGCGCATAATTTCTGGCAACAGTGTTAACTGTCCATGTTTTTATTATTGTAGAAAATTTAGCTTTCTGTCCAGATGGCACTACATTAATAAAAGTATTATCTCTACTATAAGAAACTCCGCCATGAATAATATTTACAGATTCAATTTGCCCATTGACTAAAACTGGTGTTATAACTGCTCCAATACCAGAACCATCTATTTGCAACTCTGGGGGAGAGTTGTATCCAGAACCACTATTGTTTATTAAAACTTCTACGATTTGTCCATTGTTAACAATCGGTGTTAATTGTGCTCCTCCTCCAGTTTGGAGTTCAATTAAAGGTTCTCTATTGAAGTTTATGATTTCGGATGAACCATAACCAACTCCGGTATTTGAGAGATGAACTGATTGTACTTCACCTCTAATAATTGGTTGAACTCTTGCTTTAAAATCTTCGGTCGATAAAGAAGATATACCAATTTTTCCTTCAATAATAACTTCTATTTCAGGATAATTGAAAATATGAGTTCCTACGCCAACATTTTTCAGGTCAGCATATGTTTTAGTATTATAAACTTGGCCATCAGATCCAATACCTGATTGGAATAATCTAAATGAGTTATTGTCTTTTTTATCAATATAATAGTTTGTACTTGGAGTTAATCCTAAAACAGAAGTTCCTTCTACAGTATATACAATTCTTTCGCCAGAAGAAAAATTGTGGTTTGGAATTATAATAGAATTATCTGCTGTATTGATACCTATGATTCCAGTGGTCAACTTTCTGTTTGTATAACCTTGACCCTGGGAAGTCACATTAATTTTTGAGATTACATTTTTCTTAGAAACAGATTCAAGTGTGTGATTTCCTGTGCCATAGTCCAGTAAAGTTACAGTTCCAACTCCTAAAACTGCTTGATTTTCGGTTTGATGCAGTTTTACAGTATACGGATCAATAACACTAACATAGTAAGTGGAGTTAGTGGAGAGACCAGAAATTACTTGTTCTCCGTTATTTTTATATAAAACTTTCTCCGCATTTGTAAACTTATGATATGTGCTAAATCCAATTGTAGATACAGTCGTACCCAATCCAACTTTTTGTCCAAGAATGGTCGAATTAAAATCTACAGAATGAGTTACCTGGTTCAGTTTGGCAACTGCCTTTGCACCTGTTCCATTTCCACCAATAATACGAATAATTGGAGTTTCTACGTAATTAAATCCTGGAGAAATAATATTAATTTTTTGCAGTGATCCGGAAACAGAAACATATCCAGTAGCACCAGTTCCTACAGAATCACTAATATGGAGAATTGGTGGATTAATAACATCATAATCTTCTCCAGGAGCAGATACCTCAATTTTTTCAATAGGTCCATAATATATGGTATCGGTTGATTTGTAATTTTGTAATTCTACTCCATTTGCAAATATTCCTGTTTTGGTTCCTGGAGTAGTTTTATATCTAGCCCCATCCTTTTCTGGTGGAGCAATTTCTCTGAGAAGTTTTTGAGATGATAATGTTTTTCCTCTAAATTTGTAAATATCAAGAACTTGTCCCGTAACTGTTACTGGAGTTGATGTACTTACAAAATTTTCAAAGAAGAGATCAGATCTTCCTTTTGCAAACTGAACATTATTTTCATCAATTCTATTAATGAAGTAAAGACCTTCTTCGAAATTACTACCTAAAGTTCCCTCTGGATATGTGATTGTTGTATTTCCTGAGAAGATGTCATAGCTTTCTTTTACTGGGAAAGAATAGTAAACTGCATCGCCAGTATATAAACCATGATCTTTAAGAGGAGAAATATTATATACGTTAGTTGAACCAACTCCTACTGGAGGAAAAGTGCCAGAAAATTCAACTTTTCTTGATGATGCATTAAGAGGTTGATTTCTGTAAGTTGGTAAAGATGAAGACGCAACGATAGTTTTAACTCCATCTGTATAGAGATTATCTACGTTTGAATTTACATCGTCTATACCAGTAAAATAAGTTGCATTGACCTTCGATAATTTTTTAGTAAAGGTATATGTTTTGTTTACATCCAACAAATTGTTTAATCTAAATGTCAAACTAGTTGATGATGTAATATCAAATACTACTGCATCAACAACATTTCCAAAAGTGTCTTCAACTGAAACAGCGTTTCCTACTTTTAATAAAATCTCATCAAAAGTGGAAAAGGAATATAATTTTTGTTGTGAATCTACTAAAGAAACACTTTTTACTTGGTATGTTGGGCAAGAGTTTACAACCCAAGTTTCATTATTCTTTTTATCTTCGCCTAAAGATTTGATATCTATCAATTCACCACTTTCATAATAATGGTTATTTTGATTCTCTAAAGGATTTTCTAATACAGGGGTAATTCTTACTTTAATAAGAGACTGATCTACATTTGAATAACCATATGCATAGGTATTAATAAAGAGAGTCTCTGCGTCATTAATTGTCTTGGTTAGATTTGTACAACCAAAAAATTGAGTTAATGATTTATCAGTGTAAGTTACAACACCAACCGTCCCATCGGAGTAAGTGACATATAATTCCCCATCCTGGGGGAATCCTAAGGTTGAATCGACATCAATAGAACTAGAACCTGCTGAAATGTTTCCTATCGTTTTCGTCTTAGCATGTGCAGCAAAATTGCCATAGATAGAACCTTCCACCAAGATATCTCTATCGTAGTTAGCATCAATGCTAATCTTCCAATAGTTTGAAGTAGTAAGACCTGTAGTGATCTTTTCTACTTTGGCAACAGGAGCATATGCTTTGGTTATATTCTTATACTCATCTTGCTGAAGAGTGTTTCTAGACAATTCAGAAGGATTGCCACTAATAGGTGTTACAATAAAATCCTTTGTAACTTGGAATTGAGAATCAGATGGTCTGAATAAAAATTCTCTAGGTCTAACAACTTCGGCATTTTCACCATAAAGAGCTTTGAACAGAATTTTGAAAGATTCGTCAGTTCCTCTTGTTCTGTAAAAATCTTTTATCTGTTTTACAAAACGTGATGGTTTTACCGCAATTTCTTTACTAGTAAATTCATCTACACCAGAAAATAATTCTCTATCCTCAAACCCAGGAGCAAGTCTATATTTTATTCTTCTAAAAAATTCTTTTAAGAAAAGAGAACTTAAATTTGTTACTCTTTTCAGTCCGACACCTTGTGGACTATATTCTAAATCGTGTTTTGCTTGTTTGGATGTAGAAAAAACAAAATTCTCAATATCAACTGGATTTTCGTATGAGGTGATTCCTAAAAAACCTCTAACACAACCAGTAAATTTAGTTTTTGTTTTTTCTTTGTATAGGATTAATTCATCATCAATTTGAATTAATCCATAGTTATCGGGGAATCCTTTTGTAGACGCAACATTAATTTCAGTATCAAAAATTCCTACAGGAAGAGTCAGTTCTGCATCATCGACATATCGATCAGAGACTTCTTCAATCTTAGTATACGTGTCAATATTGTTTAAAATATCCAGAACTCCGCCTGGATATTCTTGAGACAAGTAATACTTAGTAAAGAATTCTTGTACGGCTGGAAATTCTTCTCTGATGTACGTAGGGAACTGATCGGCTACGATTTGATTGAATTTAATTCTGTTGCTTGTCATTCTTTATACTCTTACTAAATTCCCATTGGTGTAGCTAGAAGATACAATATAATTGGATCCTGAAACATCAAGACCCGATGCAATATTGTCAGATACCATATCAACAGTGCTATTAGAAACGTCTAATTGCAAATAAAGATCTTGAAAACCAACCACATCATTAGATTGAGGAACTGCAGAAATCTCTATTATTTGTTGACCATCCTTTTCTTTACCAGATTGGATGTTTATAGCATTCAAGGTGATAATGCCACTTACATAATCAACTCGTCCAACATTTCTCTTTCTGATAGTTACAGAATTAGAATTTGGAGAGGGAACACTGAATAAGAAAATAGAACCATTTAATCTATCCGAATCTGGGATATCGGATAGGTACACATCACCAGTAATTCCTTGAACCCTAAATGCAGTGGATTTGATATTGTATCCAGTCAAATTGCCAATATGAAATTCATTTCCAAAACCAATTTGATATTCTGCAAAAGTATTTAACAGGACACGAAGATCTCTTCTCATTCTTACCTTCGTGATATTAGATGTTATTGCTTGATTGCTATCATCAATGATTTTTTGGAACTTACTATACTTAAATCTTGCTCCATATCTGTTTAATTCCGTAGAATTTGCATATTTTTCAACATTTCCAAGAATAATTGATGAAAGTTCTGCTGCATTTGCCGCTTGATTTGTGTTGTAGTAGACCTGAGACTCGGTTTCGAGATAAAGATACTTCAAATCAAGGATTTCTGGGACGATTCCTGCCACAGAGTACTTTTTTAACTCCCTAACAATGTCTTGTTTGATCAGATTTGGTAGAAAATCGCCAAATTTGGGTTTAATGCTGATAAAAACCTTACCATATTGAGGTGGAACTAGGTCTTCACCACCAAAAACGGAGATAGATTCGGTTTCTGGGTAGATTTTTGTTGGAATTAGCACTTCATAGTCGGTTGCTGTAAGTGCTCTGTTCTGTGATGAGTAAATTTTTGGTGCAAATTTGCGAATTGACTCTATAGATTCAATAGAATCTCCTCCATTAGCACCAAGATCAGTGCCTAAAACAGAAATTCCTGATGAAACGACGTACTCAATGCCATTTCTAGTGTATACAAGGCGTCCACTGAAGGTGAAATTGCTAATTCCATTGGCACTGTCGCCACTGGAGGTGATATAAACTACTTCAATGATATTACCTTCTTGCAATTGCTTACCAAAAATACCATCACCAAAGGCAATTTCATATCTTTCGTCTTCAATTTCTTGTAAGAAGAAGATTTTGGACTCACTGTTCAATCCAAAAAGATCATCTTTACGATGGTAATAGACCCAGGTGCTAGATGCTGCAGAATCTTTAACTCTAACGACTAAGGTGTCTGTATCAACCCCAACATTATCAATAATAAAACGTTGATTTGGGTCAGTTGTATCTAAAGTATACTCTTGTCTAATGCGGTTTCCTTCATATATTTCCAATTCATCGAAGGATGCTACTCCATTTACAACAGAAACCGTTGTATCTTCTGGTCTTGAGAAAACAAAACTCTGTCCACCAAAGTTTCCCGTTGATGCTGCAACAATTCCTTTTTGTAAAGTTAAGGATGCAGGTTTAGGAGTAATGCCAGTGCAATCGACGAAGAAACTTACAGTTGCTCTTGCTGCTCTTCTTGATCTTGGAGTATATCCAATTGATCTTGCAAGTGCAACTACGTTTTCTCTAAGTGTAGCAGACTCAAGAAATACCTCATTCGCAAGCATGTTCGCATTATAAGATGATACATATGTGTTATATGCCATCAAATTAATGATTGAACTTAAATTGGATCCTTCAAAATCATAATCAGTAAAATTCGGATCTGATCGTATGTATTCAATCAGAAGTGCTTTTATTTGATCAAAATCTAGTGAAGTGAAGTTTTGAAGTGTCATTTATCTTGCTGATACGAGAGCAAATTCTAATACTTGCGTTGGAACTGCAATACCAATTACGTCATAATCAACTCTAACATCAAAGGTATTGTTATCATAATTAGGTGATACGGTTACTTTATTAAGTTTAACTCTTGGTTCATAATTTTTAATTGACATCATAATTTCATTTTTAATTTCTCTTGCAGAGAATTCATCCATATTTTCAAATAAGGATGCGCCAATATGAGAACCAAAAGCAGGATCAAAAGGAACTTCACCTGGTATTGTAAGAACAATGTTCCTTATAGAGCGATTAATCGCATTGATATTTTTAAGTGCAATAAGATCATCCGTCAATGGATTCATTCCGAATGTCATTGATATATCTTTAAATCCTTGACTGACTCTTTCCAGAGGCATGAGTATAGAAACGCACTTTAATAAGGTTATTTATTCACAAAAAAAGAGGGTGAATGAATCACCCTCCAATATTATTTTCTGCCTTGTCCTCTATATCTTTTCTTCTTTCCGTTTCTTGAAGATGCCGAGAGAAGCGTATTTTTCGAGTTGCCTTGGCGAGTTTTTTTCGGTTTACCGGGGGTATAAGAACCACCTTTCATAATTGCCATAATTTATCTCCGAGAAATTTTGTAGATCAAATAATACGAGTTTTTTCGTGACCGACACGAACGCGGGGGTCACACCAGATCTTAAAGCCTGCTTCGATAGCATCGAGACAGAATGATACGTCCTCACCACACATGTCTTGAACTGCACCAGATTCAAAGACTTGCATCTTAGGAGCGAACCAAGGATACTCAAGATTCTCAAAAACACCATTCTTAATCATAACCCATCCAAATCCTGTA
>Ga0129342_1000819_pt1 | contig 13798 bp, 12 predicted proteins | sample CPBDNA_5_FD_94426 | JGI IMG/M metagenome (GOLD analysis project Ga0129342, IMG submission 94426) | Freshwater to marine salinity gradient microbial communities from Chesapeake Bay, USA - CPBay_Sum_15_0.2_DNA | ecosystem: Environmental > Aquatic > Marine > Coastal | place: USA: Chesapeake Bay...
ATTCAATATGAAAAAGGCGCTTGGCGGCAAGCAGCGGGCGTATCGATCATTTGGATAACACCAGTTGGGCCGTTCCGTTTCAACTTTTCGAGAGCCATCGCAAAAGAACTTTTGGACACAGCGAATGATTTTGAGCTGACACTCGCAACACGTCGGTTCTGAGAATGGCGGGTTTTCTTCGCCTTTCACGTAAATGGGCATGGGTCTGGATTTCTGTGATTGCAGGGATGGTGGCCCCTGCTGTGCAAGCACAGGGCCTGAGTTACTCGGTTGCAGGGGAGTCTCAAGTTCTCGTGTTGGATATTCGCAGGGCACTAAACGAAAGCAATGCTGGCCAACTTATTCTGGAAAAATATAAGGCAGCCATCATCGCGCTGAACAATGAATTCAATATCCTTCAAACCCAACTCATTGCCGAAGAACAAGAGTTGCGCGATCTTCGTTCCAGTATGGAAGTGAGTGAATTTGTGAAACTCGCAGAAGCTTTTGATCAAAAATCAACGCAGGCACGCGAAGAATACAGACTACGCAAACAGGCTATTGACGACGAGTTGAACGAAAATACGGACCGCTTGGCGCGCATCTTGTCTCAATATGCGGGCGAAGTGATGGAGGAAAAGGGGGCAGCCGTGGTATTAATGAAAAATCAGGTTATAGTGTCTTCCAATGCGATCGACATAACTTCTGGTGTGATGGAGCGAGCAAACCAGTTGATAAACACTGATACCTTCCTCATAAAAGAGTAACCGTTGTGCGTCCCGCATCTGGCGTATTTTCACATGAGACAAGGCTTGCCTGTGCGTATATGACTTGCTAGGGACGACTTAAGATTTCAAGAGGACACCAAATGTCAGAGCAGCTTGCCACCGCGGATATAGACCTTATTCAACGGATCATCCCGCATCGTTATCCATTTCTTCTGGTCGACAAAGTGATCGATATAGATGGAACAGAGACTGCCACCGGCATTAAGAATGTCACCTTTAACGAGCCTCATTTTCAAGGACATTTCCCCGGGGCGCCAATCATGCCGGGTGTAACGATTGTTGAGGCTATGGCCCAAACAGCGGCCGTAATGTTGGGAACAAGCCTTGGCTTGGCGGACAAAAACCTTCTGGTGTACTTCATGGCGATTGATAAATGCAAATTCCGTCGCAAAGTTGTGCCCGGAGACGTTCTTAAATTATCGGTCAAAACGCTTCGCGGAAAACCCGGTGGTAAAGTATGGCGCTTCTCTGGTGTTGGAAGCGTTGAGGGTGAAATGGCGGCAGAGGCTGAATTTACCGCGATGATGGATATGCCTAAGGAGCCTGAGGCGTGAGCGCGGCTGTGATCCACCCAAGCGCCATTATCGAAGAAGGCGCTATAATATCAGAAGGCTGTGTTATCGGTCCATTTTGTCATGTTGGTCCCTCTGTGACCTTGGGGCCGCGCGTGATGCTAAAGAGCCACGTTGTGATAAGTGGCATCACAGAAATCGGTGCGGATACGGTTGTGTTCCCTTTTTCTGTACTCGGTGAAATTCCGCAAGATTTGAAGTTCAAAGGAGAAGCGACAAGCCTTAAAATCGGGGCGCGTAATCGTATCCGCGAACATGTTACGATGAATACGGGGACGGAAGGTGGTGGCGGCCTGACCTCGGTTGGCGATGATTGTCTTTTCATGGCTGGCTGTCACGTTGCGCATGATGTTCATATCGCAAACAGAGTCATTCTTGTGAATAATGTTGCCTTAGGGGGGCACTGCATTCTTGAAGACGACGTGATTGTTGGAGGCCTTTCTGGCGTCCATCAATTTGTGCGTATCGGTCGCGGAGCAATTATCGGTGCCGTTACAATGGTCGCCAATGACGTTATTCCCTACGGTCTTGTACAGGCACCGCGCGGGGAATTGGACGGTTTGAACTTGGTGGGGCTGAAGCGGCGCGGAGTGGCAAAAAGTGATATTATGGCCCTAAGGGCTGCCTTTCAAATGCTGGCTCAAGGAGAGGGGACGTTTCAGGAACGTGCCCGCCGTCTTGGTGAAGAAAGCGACAGTGAATATGTACAGCGCATTGTTGAATTTGTGACCGGCCAATCTGATAGGTCTTTTATGACACCAGGGCCATAAAATGAGCCGTGATCTGGCAATATTGTGTGGCGATGGACAGCTGCCGCTTTTGTTGCAAAATGAATTGCCCGAGGCGCTGTTTGTTGTATTTGAAGGAATGCCCCATCAATTGGCAGAGGGGTCTTTTACCAAGGCAAAATTTGAAAAACTGGGCGGTTTGTTTAATGTGCTTAAAGACAAAGGAATTGTCCGCATCTTGATGGTCGGTTCGATGTTGCGGCCCAGTTTGAACATTGTAGAATTCGACCCTTTCATGAAATCTATTGGACCGACCCTCTCTGGTATGATGTCTGAAGGCGACGATCATCTGCTGCGTTTTGTCATTGGCCTGTTTCATGCGCAGGGGTTCCAAATCGTAGGCGCAATCGATGTTCTTCCAGAGCTCGTTGCTCAACCGGGGGCAATTGTTACCGGTTGGACTGACCGGTATCTCAATGACCTTCGCAAAGCAGATAAAATTTTGTCCGCTTTAGCCGAGGCGGACGTCGCTCAGGCCGTTGTGGTTGAGGGGGGCATGGTGCTTGGCATCGAAACACTTCAGGGGACTGATGCGCTGCTGGACTTTGTCCAAAAAACGGATCGTAAACTTAGAAAAAGCGATCTAAAGGGTATCTTGGTTAAACGTCCGAAATTGGGACAGGATTTGCGTGTCGATATTCCCTCAATTGGCCCAAAGACCATAGAACAGGTTGCCAAAGCGGGTTTGGCGGGAATTATTATTTCTCCAAAGGCTGTATTGCTTATTGAAAGGGACAGGTTGATCGAACTGGCTCAAAGGCTGGGCGTTTTCATTCATGCTTTGGAGCATGATGAATGAAGTTTTTTTTGATCGCAGGTGAACCGTCTGGCGATCGACTGGGCGCTGCTTTGATCCAAGGTTTTGATAAACGCTTATCCTATCCCGCGGATTTCATCGGAGTGGGTGGCACAAAAATGATTGGAATGGGATTTGATAGCCTGTTTCCTATGGAAGAAATATCAATAATGGGAGTAGGCGAAATTCTATCGCGATACTTTTTCTTGAAAAAACGTATCGCACAGACGGCGCAGTCGGTGCTTGATGCAAAACCTGACGCCCTTATTACGATTGATCTGCCCGAATTCAATCTGCGCGTCGCAGACATTGTTCGCAAACATAGCGACATTCCCATAATTCACTATGTCGCGCCAACAGTTTGGGCTTGGCGGCCCAATCGTGCTGTGAAAATGGCCAACTTTATCGATCATGTGCTGGCGCTCTTGCCGTTTGAGCCGCCCTATATGACTGCGGCGGGGATGAGCTGTGATTTTGTTGGCCATCCTGTTGTGGAAGAGCCGGTCGCCTCTGAGAACGCCGCATCCGCATTTCGGGAACGGTATGAACTGGGCGATAACCCTGTGGTTTTGTGTTTGCCTGGTTCGCGTATTTCTGAGGTCACAAGATTGGCGCCAGTCTTCATGCAAACCCTGTCGAAAATAAAAGAGCAAAGACCGGAGGTGCGCTTTGTGCTTCCAGCGGCGAGCGAGGTTGTTTCAGAATTGCGCGCAATTATGTCAGACTGGCAAGAAGATATTATCTTTCTCGATCCAAGAGATCAAAGCCCTGAGCAGGGTCTGGCGCATAAACGGGCGGCCTTTCGCGCTGCTGACGGCGCGCTTGCGGCATCAGGGACAGTATCGCTGGAACTTGCTGCAAGTGAAACTCCAATGGTGATCGGATACGATATGAGTTGGATTTCACGTCAGATCATAGGACGTCTGGTGAGAACGGATACCGTAACCTTGGTCAACCTCGTGTCAGAAACGCGCGATGTTCCCGAATTTATAGGGCCATCGTGTACGCCATCAAATTTGGCCAAAGCCGTTTTGGAAGTTCTGGAGTCTCCCGAGAGGCAACTGAGCGCCATGCGCAATACGATGCAGCGTCTTGGTAAAGGAGACACGGCACCAGGTGAACGTGCGGCAGACTCCGTTTTAAATTTTATTTCCCAGAGAAAATAAGCCTCTCGAGTCCTGCAATTTTTACTGACCTATAACGGTGGTTTTGTTATAAGCGGCTGTGAAACCTTTGAGCGACATATCAAAGGTAATGGGCTGGTTTGGTCGTGAAATATGAACCACGGTAATCTTTGCCACAGCGCCTTTTTTCAACAGACTAACTTCGTTTTCGGTTAGCCCAATGCGGGCAACACATCCGACTGAGTTACAAAATGTGTAAGGATATTGTTTGCGTGTTTCTTCGTCAAAGCTGATGATAATTGGCGTGGTTAGAAGTGTTTCTAGGGGAACGATAACATTTGCTCCTGCTATGGCCCCTTGTCCTTGTGGAAGGCGAAAAAGGGACACTTCGCTCATTGGTTGACCCTCTGCGTTAAGCAGCAGCTGGTTCATCTCACAGGGATCGTTTGCATCTTTGGTACGGATGCATTGCAATGACCAGTCCCCAAATTTTTCCGCCAGATAGGGTTCGCCTATTTTTGGAAGGTTGAGCGGCGCGCCAAGTGACAAGCTATCTGATTCACTCTGAGCCCAAGCTGGCGAACACAGTAACGCCATCGCAAATATTAGCTTGCGGATCGTTTTTATCAACATTTCTATGCCCCCGAATTTCAAAAGGTGGGTTAACATGTCGTGGACGCTTTGTCAGTCACGAATACGCAAAGTCTTTCGATCTGGCGTCAAAACGCTGAGAATCTGCCAAAAAAATTTGCACTCTTTATCCAAAGAGCGTGGCAAAGCGCGATTTATACTCGCTTTCCAGTGCTGCCAAAGTCGTTTGCGAACGTCCAAAACAAATATCGCTCCCTCCAAATCTGCCAACGCGCGCCACAGGTATATTTTCCCGCGCGGCCGCCATCATCAAAGCCTCTGCTTGATCCGCGTCACAGGCAAGAAGATAGCGTGCTTGATCCTCCCCAAAAAGATAGTCGGTCTCATCACGATCGATCTTGACGCCCAGACCCGCACTCTGCGCCATTTCAAAGGCCGCCAGTGCCAAACCCCCATCAGACAGATCCGTGCAGGCAGCAATCCAATGGCGATGTTTGCGAATAAAGTCCCCGTTACGTTTTTCAGCATCCAAATCAACGGGTGGTGCATCCCCTTCAAACCGATTGAACACTGTCTCTAAAAGCGCGCTGCGTCCAAGATGGCCTTTCGTGTCACCGATTAAAATAGCATGATCGCCTTCGCGGACGTGCCCTTTTATGAGATGCTCGCGAGACGGGATTAATCCAACGGCCCCAATGGTTGGCGTTGGCAAGATCGCTTCACCATCTGTTTCATTGTAAAGGCTGACATTGCCGGACACAATCGGCATATCCAGTTTTCTGACAGCTTCCCCAATACCTTGAATGGCACCAACAAATTGTCCCATAATTGCAGGTTTTTCAGGATTGCCAAAGTTCAGATTGTCTGTACTCGCAAGGGGCAGGGCACCCACTGCTGTAAGATTGCGATAGGCTTCAGCGACGGCCTGTTTGCCTCCCTCAACCGGATTTGCAAAAACATAGCGTGGTGTCACATCACTCGTAAAGGCGAGCATTTTTTCTGTGCCATGGACCCGAACAATACCTGCACCCATCCCGGGCGTTCGAACTGTATCGGCCATCACCTGACAATCATATTGTTCATAAACCCATGCCTTGGATGCATAATTGGGATCAGACAATAAAGCCTTGAGTGCATCAACGGGATCGATTTGTGGGACCGGCTCTTGTAACGGCCCTTGAGGAGGGGTTGCTATGTAAGGGCGATCATATTCCGGTGCGGTTCCCGAGAGTGCCTTGAGAGGCAAATCAGCCTTTATTTCACCGTGGTGCATTATAAGAAAACGGTCCTCGGCAATCGTTTCCCCAACAATGGCAAAATCCAGTTCCCATTTTTCAAAAACGGCGCGGGCCACGTCTTCTTTTTCAGGGCGCAGAACCATCAGCATCCGCTCCTGAGATTCTGAGAGCATCATTTCATAAGCCGTCATGGAGGTTTCACGGGTTGGGACCTTTTCAAGATCAAGGCGCACACCAAGATTGCCCTTATCCCCCATTTCAACCGCCGAGCACGTCAAACCCGCAGCCCCCATGTCCTGAATTGAAATAACGGCGCCCGTTTGCATCAATTCAAGGCAGGCCTCCATCAAACGTTTTTCTGTAAATGGGTCACCGACTTGAACAGTCGGGCGTTTGTCTTCAATAGTGTCGTCAAATTCGGCAGAGGCCATGGTGGCGCCACCAACCCCATCACGACCCGTCTTTGCCCCAAGATAGACAATTGGCATACCAACCCCAGAGGCCGCCGAATAAAAAATCTTATCCGTATCCGCGAGACCGGCTGCAAAAGCATTCACCAGACAGTTGCCGTTATAGGCTTTGTCAAAGCGTACTTCACCACCCACCGTCGGTACGCCAAAGCAATTGCCATAGCCGCCAACACCTGCGACCACACCATTGACAAGTTGGCGCGTCTTGGGATGCTCAGGTGCGCCAAAACTAAGTGCGTTCATTGCAGCGATGGGGCGTGCGCCCATGGTAAAGACATCCCGTAAAATGCCCCCGACACCCGTAGCCGCCCCTTGATAGGGTTCGATGTAGGAGGGGTGATTGTGGCTTTCCATTTTAAAAACAACGGCTTGCCCATCTCCTATGTCGACCACGCCGGCGTTTTCTCCGGGACCGCAAATCACCTGTGGACCGGTCGTCGGAAGTGTGCGTAACCATTTCTTTGAGGATTTGTAGGAACAATGTTCGTTCCACATCGCAGAAAATATACCAAGCTCCGTAAAGCTTGGCGTGCGCCCAATAATTTCGAGAATTTTTTGATACTCTTCCGGTTTTAATCCGTGCGCTTCAATCAACGTCTGGGAAATTTCTGGTTCGCTCATAACCACCTCTTAACTCTGGTGTCGTCATATGCGAAGCAGGAAGCTTGGGCAATAAGGTAACCTTCAAAAACGGGGTGCTTTTTTACTTAGATGTGCAAAATTCTCTCGGATAGACAAAGGCCAAAACAAGCAATTGCATTTAAAGACATAATCAAGCGGCTGTTATAGACCAACCAACGGTTTGTTTCGTGCCAGCTTCTCCGGTTTCATCCACTTTCATATCTTCCACGCTCTTGTAGGTCACGTATTCCAAATCATCGGCGGATAAACTTTTCAGTCCCTCAACGACGGCTACAAGATCACCGTTCACTCTTATTTCGCTATCGTTTCCATCAGACGTGACGGAGAGCTTTGGCGGATTGGTTTTCATGTCTTGATCATTTACATGCGCTATCCTTATTAGATCTTTCCCAGGGGCAAAGTCTTTAATTATTGCAGCATTTTCGGTCTCAGCTTCAAGAACGCCGATTTGAAATGTATCATTTCCGTCACCGCCGGTAAGTGTGTCCAAGGCATCTGCAATCAAAATATCATCGCCTTCGCCGCCGTTCACAATATCTCCGTTATTGTCGTTCCCGTTTGCTGTCGCATAAAAATCCACAGCTGAGACCGTATCATCTCCGCTTCCCCCATCCAAGACGTCATCGCCCCAGAATTCGCGGATCAAATCATTTCCGACACCCCCTTCGATGGTATCATTTCCCTTATGATCAAAACGATTGTCATGCTGCAAGGGGTTATGTTGGTCATTCCCTGCGCCCAGATCGACGACATCGTTTCCATGGGATGCAAGGGTTATGTCGTCGCCATCGCCTGCTGAAATTGTGTCATCTCCAGATCCGGATTGGATGCGGTCATCTCCTCCAAAACCGTTTATAACATCAGCGCCCAGCGTGCCGCGCAGACTATTTCCATTTTCATTTCCGTTTATTGCATTTTCTGCAACGCCAGCGTTTTGTAGCAGAACTGTATTCGTCGTATTCTGTTGAGTATTTTCTGAATTTTCGTTGTTTTCTGAGCTGTCATTGTCGTTGAAAAGCGGCTCCAACAACAAACCAATTCCAACGGCGCTCGCAACAGACAATAGAATTAAAAGCATTTTGACCCCTTACACCCTTGAACGACTGTCAAACGTCACCCCTATAAACTTATTTTGGTTATATTAATATTTACTATGGTTACAATAACAATTCTAATAGGTAAACGCATTGTTTCCATTTTGCGACCAATCAGTTGGAGGCAGAGAAACCACCGAGGTACTATTTTTACAATTCTGCATAATACGGCGGGTGCAGCATTGATTTTTGTGCATCAATAATTCATGACAGATATCGCTGCAGTTTGAAGGGGATCGCACATGAATATTTTGTCAAATCCGTTCCGTCATCAAAACGGATTCGAGGTTAAGAACGCGGACCTGTTGCCAAGCATTGATGTGGCAACCCCGCGATCACTTTTATCGCGCTGTCCTGTGGCAAATGTGACACCTCTTGTTGAACTTAATGGGTTTGGCAATTCGGGTAGTGTTTTTATCAAAGATGAACGCGCACGGATGGGGGTGGGGAGCTTTAAAGCTCTTGGCGCGGCCTATGTGATTGCCCATGCGGCGCAGAATGATGATCAAAGTAGCAAAACCTATGTCACCGCAAGCGCCGGTAATCATGGAATTTCTGTTGCTGCTGGCGCGCGGGCCTTTGGTGCAAAGTCTGTTGTTTATTTGTCCCATCAAGTTCCCAAAGGATTTGGAGCAAGGCTGGAGGCCCATGGCGCAACGGTCGTTTGGGCGGGTGAAGATTACGCTGAGAGCCTTGAGGCTGCAGAAAAGGCCGCTCAGGAAAACGGATGGTCGTTATTGTCCGACACATCTTGGGAAAGTTATCTCGAAATTCCACGTCGCCTCATGGAAGGGTATTTGGTGGCTGCGGCAGAAGCGGTCGACCAAATGCCAGCCCCCCCCACGCATATCTTGCTTCAGGCCGGTGTCGGTGGACTTGCCTGTGCAGCAGCGGCGTATTTCCGTCACATTTGGGGTGATGGCCCAGAAATAATTGTTGTTGAACCGGATGCGGCGCCTGCGCTTTATGAGAGTATCAAAGAGGGCCGGTTGATCACAACTGACGGGCCTGTTTCGATCATGGGGCGGCTGGATTGCAAAACACCTTCTCTTATTGCTTTAAACGGGCTGGCGCGAGATGCAGACGCCTTTCTCTTGATTTCTGATAAAGATGTGGAGGCAGCTCTGCCTGCTTTAAAAGAGCATGGGTTGGAAACCTCTGCCTCTGGTGGGGCGCCGTTGGCAGCACTTTATCATGGAATTTCTGGCATCGATGGGCAATCGCGGGTACTGTGTTTCGTGAGTGAACAAGTGGCATAGTGACCATGGAAAAACAATTTTCGTATGAACTAGGTGCGGCCTTGGGAAGTGAAACTGCCTTTGGCCTAATCGTGCTACAGGCAGATGAGACGCTGGAACACGACATGCGCCGTCTTTTGCCACGCCAATCAGCGGCACTTTATACGTCACGCGTGCCAAGCGGGACAGAGGTTACAACTGACACTTTGGGCGAAATGGCCGGTGAACTTACGGGTGCAGCGTCTCTTTTTCCGGCACCTGTACGTTTTAATGTTGTGGGGTATGGATGCACATCAGCAACCTCGGTCATTGGGGCTAGCAGAGTTGCACGTCTGATCTCTGAAGGATGTGATGCAAGCCATGTCACTGAACCTGTCAGCGCTCTTTTGGCGGCCTGCAAAGCGTTGGGCGTAGGCAAGATCGCATTTCTTTCGCCTTATATCGAAGAAGTCTCTGCAACATTGCGCAATGTACTGATAGAAAACGGTTTGGAAATCGTGGCTTTTGGAACCTTTAATGAGGCCAGCGAAAGCAAAGTTGCGCGTATTGCCCCAGCATCCATTCGCGATGCCGCGCTTGATTTGATAAATGGCACAGAGGCTGAGGCCGTTTTCCTGTCGTGTACCAATCTACAGACCTTAGATATAATTGCCGAAATTGAAGAAGCCACCGGCCGTCCGGCCTTATCCTCTAATCTGGTATTGGGATGGCATATGTTAAAGCTTTCGAACCGTCATTTTGATGGCTCAAATTTTGGCCGACTAATGCAAATTTAAAGCGATATATGTTGAGAGTAGATTAATTATTCTGTGCAACACTATGAGATTGAGCGATAAAATTTCAGAGAAGTCCTGTTGAAGGCTGGACGACGGTACCGGATGCAACATCTGCGGTGGTGTCATAAAAATAACCTTGTATTTGCGCCTGCGTTTTACGTGGCCCTTCAGTCGTTTCGCTTAAATTTGAGATGATTTCGAAAGTGTTTGAATTTTGTATGTTTGCGTCGCTCTTGCGGTGGTATGATCAGGGTATGTTCTGATTTTTTGGTTATTTAACTTCAGCCTATAACAACTTGTAAAAAAAATATTTTTTGAAAACTGAGACTATATGTCGTGAGCATTTTTGTTTTTTTATCAACGGGACTATGGATTGCTATATCTACGCCGTTTCTCTGAAACATCGATTAGCCAATTTTCAACCTGATCTCGCTCTTTAAATCCAGAAACCTGTGCGGGCTTTAAAAGATAATATCCAAATTCTGTGCGCACTGAGACCGATTGAAGGGGGCGCACGAGCTTTCCATCTTCGATCAGGTGATCCACGAGATGCCCCCATCCTAAGGCAAGACCCAGCCCGCTTACCGCAGCATCAATCGATAAGGGGTAAGTGTTCAGCAATACAGCCTGATCCACATGTGTCTTCTTTTTCTGCATTATGGAAAGCCACGTTGGCCAGTTCATCCATTCCGTATGCTTGCTATCCACACCGATCAGGGAAAAACGGGCCAGATTGTCGATATTTGCAATGTCCGGATTTTTCTCCAAATATTGGGGGGAGCAGACTGGAAATATCGTTTCACCAAAGAGAAGGCGCGCATCATATCCTTGCCAATGTCCATCCCCGCGCAAAATGCTGAGCGTGACGTCCTCTCCGAGGCATTCTTCGTCATTATCAGAGGAGAGAAGTTTGATTTTAAGGTCGTCGTTTAGCGCATTAAATCTTGCAAGTCGCGGCATTAGCCAAAGTCCGGCAACAGAATGGGTTGCCGCAAGCGTGACCGTTTGAACGGCGTTTTCGACTTGAACGCGATTTGAGATTACGCGCAATTCGTCCAATATCGGTGCAATGTCCTTAAAAAACTGATGTCCATGTTTGGTCAAGGCGACTGAACGCTCTGCGCGTTTGAAAAATGAGCGGCCATAATGATGTTCCAAGAGCTTTACCTTGCGACTGACCGAAGACTCACTAATATTTAATGTTCTGGAGGCCCGTGCAAAACTACCCAGTTCTGCGGCGGATTCAAAAGCCAGCAGATAATCGAGTGGGGGCAAAGAAGCGTTTTTATTTACCATTTGGCAGTCTCACTCTTTTGATTGGAATGCGGTAATTCCCATTAGCCTTCAAAACATTAGGGCATTTAGCCTCTAATTACTAGAGGCTAAGCCTCACAATATTCTACGTGTGATTTAAAATGATATTTGCCAAACTGTCGCCAAGTCTGACGTGAGTGCAGACGATCCTTATCACAAAACGGGGAAAGTAAATGAAACTAAGATCTATAACCTGTGCAGCTGCGATCAGCGCGGTCTATGCGACAGCGGGAGTCGCAGCAGACAGTTCTGATCCAATCGTCATTCCAATCCACAATTGGTCGTCTCAGATCGTAATGAGCCATGCCGTTGGCCAGATTTTTGAAAGTATGGGCAACAACGTGGAATTCGTAACCACAGACAGTCAGGCGGTTTATGAATCCGTTCGTCTTGGTGATGTGACCCTAGAGCTTGAAGTTTGGGAAGGCGCATTTGGCGCATCTTTCCGTGCCGCGCTTGAAAAAGGCGGTCTGCATGATGCCGGTGATCACAATGCCGTGACACGCGAAGACTGGTGGTATCCCATGTGGACGAAAGACGCCTGTCCCGGATTGCCTAGTTGGGAAGCACTGAATGACTGTGCTGCACTTTTTGCAACTGCCGAAACGGGATCCAAAGGTCGTTACCTTGATGGTCCGGTGGACTGGTTGAAGCACGGCCAAGAGCGGGTCGAAGCTTTGGGGATGAACTTTCAAGTTGTGAACGCGGGTTCTGCAGCGGCACTTTGGGCGGAAATTGGAGCGGCAGAGGCGGAAAAACGTCCGGTCGTGGTGTTTAACTGGACACCCAACTTCGCAGAAGCTGTTTGGCCGGGAGAATTTGTTGAATTTCCCGAGTGGGTCGACGGATGTGACAAAGATCCCTCTGTTGGACCGAACCCCAACGCGCTTTATGACTGCGGAAACCCTGCAAAAGGCTACCTTAAGAAAACAGCTTGGGATGGTATGAAAGATAAATGGCCGAATGCATATCAGGTGCTGACCAAAATTTCATTTACCAATCCACAAATCGCTGAGATGGCAAAATTTGTCGATGTTGACGAAATGGAGCCAGAAGAGGCGGCAGCAGAATGGCTTGCACAAAATGAAAGTGTTTGGAAAGCGTGGTTGAACTAAACCCGTAATTTTCTTCATAAAATGAGCACGACCCCTCCCGTTGCGGCGGGAGGGGATTTTGTAAGGGGGCACTATGAAAGATAACACGCTCGCAATTTCGGCCAAAAATGTCTGGAAATTATTCGGTGCTAGACCAGAGCATTATCTTGAAACACAGGCGCGACAGAAAACCTTTGAGCAAATCAAAGCGGATGGATATATCGCCGGCGTTAAGGACGTATCGATCGAAGTCTACCGGGGTGAGATTTTGGTGATTATGGGTTTGTCGGGATCTGGCAAATCAACCTTGGTACGCTGTTTTTCCCGTCTTCATGATATTACAGGTGGAGAGATCTTGGTGGAAGGTCAAAATATCATGGAGCTCTCTGAAAATGAGCTTATTGAATTGCGCCGAGAAAAAATGGGGATGGTGTTCCAATCCTTTGGTCTCTTGCCTCATCGCACCGTTTTAGAAAATGTTGCCTTCCCTCTTGAGATGCGTGGCCAAGACCGCCATGCGCGACGCGCCCGTGCGCTTGAAATGGTCAAGCTTGTTGGTTTGGAGGGGCGTGAAGAGTATTTTCCAAGGGAACTTTCGGGTGGGCAGCAGCAGCGCGTTGGCATTGCCCGTTCACTGGCCATAGAGCCTGATATTTGGTTTTTAGACGAACCTTTTTCCGCACTGGACCCATTGATCCGCCGTGAAATGCAGGATGAATTTTTGCGTTTGCAAGGCATGTTGGGAAAGACCATTGTGTTTATAACGCATGATTTTGACGAAGCTTTACGATTGGCTGATCGCATCGCAATAATGAAAGATGGTGCGGTCGAACAATGTGACACGCCGGACAAAATCGTTCTGAACCCGCAAACAGAATATGTTCGAAAATTTACCGAGGAAATTGATAAGGCGCGTGTTGTTCACGCGAAAGTCTTGGCTGATCCGGCGGCGAAAGGCGAAGGCGAGGCCGTTGATGCCAAATTAACCGTGCATGATCTTGCGCGTATGCTTGTGGAAGATGCCCGCGAACATATTCCGGTGGTTGAAAATGGGAAAAGTATTGGTGCATTTTCGCGGCAAGTCGCACTTGATGTCCTTTTAGGAGCGCGGTGATGGTTGCTCAGCCTGACACCAATACCCCCCAAAGCCACGGCGAGGTCGATCAAACAAGTGCAATCCGTGCCTTGTTGGGGATTGCGCTTGTCTTGACCTTTGCGCAATGGTTGGGATTTTTACCTGAATGGGCGCATCGTGTGCCTGAAGCCATTCTTCCACCATTTGAAGCAATCCTTG
>Ga0129342_1000820_pt1 | contig 13784 bp, 5 predicted proteins | sample CPBDNA_5_FD_94426 | JGI IMG/M metagenome (GOLD analysis project Ga0129342, IMG submission 94426) | Freshwater to marine salinity gradient microbial communities from Chesapeake Bay, USA - CPBay_Sum_15_0.2_DNA | ecosystem: Environmental > Aquatic > Marine > Coastal | place: USA: Chesapeake Bay...
ATAATGTTGAGGTTGCACCTGGACCTTCTCCGTTGTATGTAATCGTTTTACGAGATGATGGGGCAGGTAACATCAGTAAACTTGATATACCCGAAGCAATTGCAGTTGATGGTGGAGATGCTGGATTAAAACAATTAGATGGAAAAGACTTACAAATTATTCCTAACAATGTAACAGAGGGTGATCCTGATCCGGATCCTGATCCTGAACCAGAACCTGAGGTTTGTTTAGACAATACTTGGAAAATTTACACTTATGTAAGTGAGGACGGTGAAAAGAAAATAGTAAATGGTGATACGGTGTATAGTGTAGATGGACCAGTTCTTCCGTTAGACGGAAATGCTTGGAGACTTGGTGTAAAAGAGGCAACTGATTTAATATCCGATGGAGCAACTCAAAGTGATGATCTTGAATTAAGATTGGGTACTGATGTTTTGGTTACAATTAATCAAGTAAAAATTCCTGAAGTAGCAGAAGGTGAAGTGATTCCTGTTCGTGTAGAACTACTTGTGGTTGGAAATGAAGCACTTTCTTCAATGGTTGGATGTTATCATGGAAATGCAGTTGCTGGTGATGGTCAACCATTTGTTCTACTTGAAAAGATTTTAGAAGATAGTAATGACGGAGGAGAAGGTGACGGAGGAACTCCTGATGATAATAGTGGTGGAGATGACGAAGTTCAAACATTTGAAGAATGTGTAGCATTTCTTGACGAAGAACTTGATTCTTACCGTTTAACATACACAAAACCAACAGAAGGTAGTGCATCTGCAACGAACTTTGAATTTATTCAAAAAGATGGATCAAACTCTGTTGTAGATATTAGTGGTGAGGATACTAGAAGCAAGGAATTCACAGATCTAGTATCTGGTATATTGGCAAGTGATGGGCTCAAACTTGATGTGAATTTTGCATTATATTTTACTGCAAGTTTTGATGGAGATTTAACTGCTAGAGCAGTCGATTTTGCGATAGTATATCCAAACACAGAGGGTACTCAGACATTAAGTTGTGGAGCAAATTGCCAAGCATCATCTGCTTCAATAACAGGTTTAAAAATATATGATCCAACAAGAGAAGCAGGTGAATGTGTATCATTGACCGCAGAAGAACTGGGTGGTGTGCAAGTATTTCAGGGTTCTGAAATTTAAAATATGGAATGGATTCTTATGTGGAAAATAAATACCAACAAATAGGATGGTATGGTGCTTATACAAAAGAATCGCAAAATTTCTGCACCGAATATAATTTTGAATATGATTTAGATCAAATTGATACACTTATCAAATTCAACGATGCGGATTCGGTAAGTGTAATTTCAGCATCAGATGCTCAGTTAAAATGTGGAGGTGGGGTAGTATTGTATTCACACGAAGGACGTCCGTTGGATGATGAATACTTCTTTTATGGGTTTTTGGATAATTCTGATGTAAAACTTGTAAGAACTCCAACCTCCTACTTTGAAAGTTTTGAAATAATAAATGCCACGGATGAATATGAACAGGTAAAAGGTGTATATAAATTAACAGATATTTTCAAAGAAAAAAGAACAGTATACAAAAATTTAGAAAACGGATGGTATATATTTTCTCAAAATGGAAGATTTCGTTTAGCAGACTCTTTTGAGAATTATACAGATAGTTTAGTAGGTCAACGTGACAAACCAAATGGAATTTTCGCATCAGAAACAAGTGATACTCAATATGCAGTATCTATTGGAGTAGAAGAAATATCAAATAAATTATGCGAAGTGAATTCACGATATTTGTTGAGACAAAGTACAGGAGCAAGATTTGAGAAAGCAAAAAAATTGTATATTAAACCAAGAACACCTAGATCAATTGATGAGCAGATTGTAACAGAAACATCAAAAAAAGAAAATCCTACTTTCATGGAAATTAGCAATTTCCAAATTTCACCTGCAAATGAACTTTATGTAAAGTATAAATCAAAAATAACAGAGCAAAGTATTTTAAATAATACTTTAACATTAAAATACGATGCGATTGCATCCGAGGAATGTAGTATCTCAACTCCTGTTTACGAAGAATATCAAAATGATGGTTTTATAGTAGAGGGATTGTTGGGTGTATATGATGCGGGTTATACGGTATCATCAAAAACAATTGATGAACCGATTCAGAAAAAAACAATTAGAATCGCAAATCCACCTAGCATAGTTAAACAAAACGGTTTGAGTGTATTTGACTTTGATAAAGCAAATAAAAATTTAATTATAGTAGATGATTCTATTGGAACAAATCATCTAGGTGGAACAAATTCATTTACAATTTTCGTTAGATATAAATCAAGATTAAGAAATACAATCAATAGAACAATTTTATCGAAGTGGGAAAAAAATGGAGGATTTGTTGATCCGGAATCTAGTTTTATACTAAATGGCAATTCATTCTTTTTAAACTCGGACAACTCTACAATTGGTTTTGCTGAATTTGTAAAAAGAGATGACTGGAACAACATTGCAATTACTTTTGACTACCAAAATAATAAATTACTTAAAATAAACATAAATGGTAATATAATTTCTAAGGAAGATTACCCTTTAATGACTAAAGGAAATAAACCATTTATTATCGGTGGGGTGTTTGTGGATACAAATGTATTTGAAGGATTTGATGGACAAATTAATGATGTAAGAATCTACAATCGTTCACTCACAGATAATGAAGTAAATTATTTATTTGAATTAACTGATTACGATAGTAAGCAAAAAAAATATGAATTACCATCGGTATATTCTCCTGTAAGTGTAATTAAAAAAGAAAAAGAAATTAAAAATGAAACCCACTTGATTTCAAATAAAAATACATTAGTACTAGAATCTACTGATGTAGGGTTTTCCGAGGACTTAACAAAAATGATTTCTGCTGAGAAAACATTTACCCTTGACGGAAAAGTTGCATTATCCATAAAATACTTTGAAAAAAATGAAATAAGTGGAAAGTATGTGTTTAAATATGACAAATACTTATTAGGTTATGATAGATTTGTATATGAGCAAGATTTAATAATTTTACAAAATGACAACAAGTTGACATCGTTTATCGCAACTCAGACAGAATTTAAGCAGATTTTTACAATTAGTATGAAATCGTCTGATAACTTCAATACAAAAGTTACAAAGGTTGGAACAGGTAAATTTATAATATGTGCAAAAGACACTACATCGGCTAATGTATTTTTAGTACCAAGTGTAATAAATGAATCATCGACAAACATTACACCAAGAACAATAAGATTTAAATTAAATGAAAATATTACTATAAAAAATTTATTTGTTTTAAATGATTTATGTGTAATCACGGGAACACAAAATAAAGTATTTTTAATGAAACTTAGACTTACTTCAAATATAAATAATTCCGAGTGGTTAATAAATAACACATTTAACTTTTCCAATGAAACGGATATAGAAAATTGTAATTTAGTGGAATTAAATAAAGAAATTTACATGGTAAAGTATAGAAAAAATTCTGCTATTGGAAATATTGATTCTAAGTATAAAACGTGCACTACCTTTAATTATCGTGTTGGTTATTTAGAATTGGTAAAGTTAGAAACTGATAATGAGATCGTTGTACCAACTTCAAATAATTTTTATATAGTTCCACCTTATTCCGAACTTGGAGAAGAATTTTTGGAGCATGAAAATTTTGGAGAAACAATTAGAACACATAATAATTTAATAGTGGTGGGTAATCCAACTGCGTTTAAAAATAATAATTCAACTCCAAATGGTATTTGTTATTTTTATGAAATGAATAATAATAAAAGTGGAGTAAATTTTATAAGTCGTGTTTTTACGACAAGTGATCGTCGTCAGTTTGGAAAAAAAATATTTCTTAACGAGACTAATGTCATTATACAACATGAACCAAATGTAAATCAAAATGTGGGTGATGATATAATTTATGCTAGTCAATTTTTCTTTGATTTTACTGATGTAAATTTTGAGAATAAACAAGAAAAATATGAACATGAACAATATGATGAATATTTTAAAATGATTGCGTGGTATAGATTTAATAATGTTTATGCTGAAAAAATTACAAACTCAAACGCAAAGAAGTTTGCATTAATAGATCACTCTGGAAACTACAATCACCTTGCTTGTTATTTTGCCAATAATATATTCGATAATGATTTTATTGGACCAACTGAGGGTGATCTGACCTATACATTTGATAAGTTTTCACATGGAACTGTTAAGTTGTTAGATTTCAATGACAACTCGTTTTCAATTAACATTTGGTATTTAGTTGACGATTTTAAATCTGAAACGGAATCTATTTTAATGTCGATGTTCGATGTTACTAATGTAAATTCAGATAAAGGATTTATATTATACTCAAACGGAGATTTTAAAACAGGAACATTAACAAATACACTACCACAGGAACTTTCATTGGTCACAGAAACAAATCAATGGAATATGCTTACACTTGTTTACAATAAAGATTTACAACAAGTAAAATTCTATGTAAATTCAAAAGAAAAAAAATCAATACAGAATACAGAATTAATTTTTGAAAACAATATGTTATCAATTGGTGGAATCACATACACCAAATTTCCTTTTTATGGAAGTTTTGATGACATCAAAATATATAAAAAAGTTTTGACTAAAGACGATATTGAATACGAATATCAAAAAAGTTGGAAGTTTCAATGGATTAAAACCTAAATATTATAATACTTATAGATAAGGATCTTATTATGGCTATAATTACTACAAAATACACAATCGGTTGGTTTGGAACTGCATCTTCGTCGGGAGGTGACGGGTGTGAACCATTTAATTTAACAAAAAATGTTGGTTATTACGAAAACAACAACGGAGTTAAAACATTTAAAAAAGGTACATCAATTGGTGATGATTACACAGAAGAAGATGTTAAGGGTATTAACATCTTTGGATATACAAGTTCAGGTGCTCCACAGTTGTGGTCACTTGAAAAAGAGAAGGCTGCGTTTTACCCATCCTTTTTAGCAGATTTAAAACACCAACCGAATCGTGGTGCTATTGTATTTACAAAAAATGCCGATGGTGATGCGATTCTTGCGTGTGGTAGAATGTATGTTGTTATTAATAATAATGGTGTAGAATTTGACGTACCTGGTTTTATTCCAAGTGCCGATGGTGTTGATATGGGTAGAATTGACACCACAATAGGATAATATAATGGCAACGATACCGGGAGTAAATTCATTGATATGGAGTGGACTTGCAAACTCCAAAGTTGAGCAAATTAGTTTATATGAACTTAGAAATGAAATAGGTTCTATTGTCGTAGTAAAAAAATCAGATGGTCTACAATCAAAAATTCCATCTTTAGCAGGATTCCAAAGTTCATCAAAATATTTTAATACAGGTTGTGGAGGTATATTCTTTTTAAAATCATCAGTGGAAATTGATGATGTTGTAGTTTCATCTTTGACAAGTGATGGGGGAAGAATTATTCCTACATACAATGAACAAATTACTACCGTGGGTGCTGAAGGTGGTATATACAAAATGACAACTTCTTTTAAAAACGGAAAACCAATATACAAATTGTCACAAGATATAAGTTGGTATATTTGGTGGGACAATGTTGAAGAAGTATGGGTTTGCAGTCGTGGTGGCATGAACAAAGACGGAAAATTTTTGACAAATGAAAGTTGCTTGCCACAATATGGTGTATATGAAAATACAGATTTTAGTGAGTTCACACAAACTACTGCAAATTGGGATTGTGTAAATATTGAGGGTTTTAATGATCCGGTCAAAACAATGAACGGAGACTATTGTAGTGTTGGATATTACAACAATAAACCTGTGTATGTAACTTGTGACGGAAAATGGTTTTTATACTTTGATGGTGTCCAGTGGATTATTTCTGATGTTCCGTTTACACGTGAAGGTATTTGGATTACAAATTCAAGCAGAAAATTATCAACTCCATTTACTAATGCGTCTGGACTAAACGGTAGTGATGAAACATTAAATCAAGAAGGTAGACTAAAGAACCTTGGTGTACCTGAAGGTTCTATAAAACTTGAAGATGGTGATAATTTTCTTTTCAGTGAAGATTTTGATGCAACTATTACTTCCGAATAAATCATTAAATTACCCAAAGGATTTATTGCTAAAATTGGCAAAGCACTAATATTTATATATTTATAGTGCTATGAATCTTCCATCCAGAAATACACGCAAGTTATATATGGCTATTGCCAGCAAAGGCAAATACCAATATGAATGTGATTGTTCAAAGTACGATGATTGGAACGGAGGTATTTCAAAAAACCCAAGAGAGGTAAGATATTCTTTAATAAAAGATGATGCAGAACTAGATGATTCAAAGTTAGGAAATCGTGTAGTTCAAAGTTTGGTAAACATCGAGGACGATAGTTTTTTTAACAAAATTTATTTTTCGTATAACAACAAAACTGAAGAGAAAAAGTCTTTTTACATAAAGTATGTTTGTATAGAAGGGTATAATGATATGTGCTTACCTATTGATGTTAGAAATGCATCGGCACTAATTTATTCTGATAGCAAACGAGAAGACTACACAGAGTTAAATCTTACCAAGGAAGATGTGGGTGAGATGTTTACAACTGGTGAATCTAAATTTGGGTTTGAAGGTATTTTTAACCACGGAGGAGATTATGAAATTACATTTAATAATAAAGTTCGTTATCGTGATGTTAAAAGAATAATTTGGAACTACTATACAGATGATCCAACGGGTATAAAAGAATTATCAGTAGGATCAAATATTAATTTATACAGAGACGGTGATGTAGTTGTTCATGGTGGAAATTTGTGGGCGGCCTATGGTGACATAAACGATATGGATGATGAACCTAGTAAATCAATTCACTGGGAATTTTTATGTTCGTGTGAACGAGATAAATTTAGAATAGAAACACCAACACCCACTCCGACACCTACATTAACACCTACTCCTACAAATACACCCACACCTACTCCTACACTTGAGGACGTGGTTTGTTGGTGTGATGAATATGCCCCTTGGCACGCCAGAAACTATGATTGGAAAGCAATTGTATCTTATGAAGGTTATTTGTATCAAGCACATGATTATCAAGGAACAGAAGCAATGGATGTACCTGGTGAGTCACATCACTGGTTTCAATTGTGTAAGTGTATTGAACTATGCTATCCTCCAAAGATATGTGTAAGAGTAGAAGAATCACTAGGATGGGGTATAGAATTAGAGCATAAGGGCAACAATGATTGTTTAGGTGAATCTGGAAATGTTACATTTGATGTAACTAATGGCATACCGAAGTTTAACGATGAAAACAGATTCATCAATGCAATAAGATTTTCATACGAAGGAACGACACCTGATTATGTTCACTTTAATACAAATTATTTGGGATTTTTTCACAATGAAACTCAAATTGAAATAGAAGATTATGTATTAGTTGACCCGTTTGGAAACGAACTACAACACGCATATTGTGCAGGTGAAGCAAACAAAATTGCAGACCACGGATTAGAAGGTAAAGTTGAAAACATATTTGTGGACGGAAAGGACGATGATGATCATTGCAGTGGGGATAGTGATCATTGGGGTATTCCAATTACAAAGTGTGGTGGATACTTTACTGTATTTCTGAGAAGAGCAATGGACCTTTCGTCTGTTAATAAAATTAAATGGAAATATAATGTTGGTGATAAGTGTGGAAAACGTAAAATTAGTTTCAGAAATGTAAAAGTAGACGATTCACTTAATGGAACATATCAATTGTCTGATCCAGATGATGGTTGGAAACCGATTGAAACGATACGAGATTCAACTGATCATAGACGAGCAGGATACAAACACGTTATTTCAAATCAAAAGTTGTGCCAGAATAAACCAAAATTAGGTAAAAGAAAATCTGTTACTGAAAAAATGCCTCTGAGTGCATTTAGTGTAAATGATTTTAATAATTTATCCACCAAGATAATTCTTGCAACAGAAGTTCGTTCAGCTAAGTATGCTTGTTGCAATGACTATGATAATACAATTCCAACTTATGGAGATAATATTACAAGAAAGTCTGTAAATGGATTAGGAGTAAAATTCTTTGAAGAAGGTGGAATGTTGTGTTTCAATAATCTAAAATTGGATTCAGCAAATGCCGGCCAAGGATTGCAATATGGAGTTAAAATTGAAGTAGGGGATCGTGAAGTCTACGGAATGATTTATACAATTGCACCATTCACAGATTCGGAGATGGTATATGTAGCACCTGATGGAAAATACTATAAAGGCAAAGTTGAATCTACGAATGGTTTTGACAATATGTTTGAATTCGCAGGAACTTGTGAAGAAGAAATTCCCACCCCAACCCCAACAAAAACACCAACTCCAACAAAAACTTCACTTGATATTGAACCATTTATTAAACTCAATACCAGTAGTTTAAATTTAGAGCAAAGAATTTGGACTAATGTAAAAAATATTGAAACATCTGCAAGTATAATTGGAGATGTAACTGAAAATGAAAAAGACTGCGAATTGGGTATAAACATGGCCGCATCTGGTGGATATATGATGTTCCCAACATACAAACAGACATTTCAGGAATTATCATTTGGAGTTGCATTTGAAATCAAAGGAAACGGAAAAACAAATAGTGGAGGAGATTCCGATATTCAATATATTGTATTTCAACAAAATGTAAGAACTCAAGAGAATGAAGGATTTTATTTATCGTATGAAAAAACAAGTGACATACGAGGTAAACTTGTTGCTGGAATGCGTTTGGCAAATGGTAACTTGGTGAGTGTCGAGACTGAAGATGATATTGTAGAAAGAAATGTTAGATACGATGCAATGGTCACAATTTCATCTGATAGTTTTAAATTATACATTGACGGAGAATTGATTACAGAGACTGAAAAACCAGAGGGAATTAGTTATCATCCATCTCATAAATTAACTTTAGGTAGAAAGAAAGCAGTTGGTGACGATGAAGATTACTTGATGAATGGGGTAATTTATGGATTTGAGTTGTATGATAAAGATATAAATGATCGTCAAGTTAAAGCAAAATACGAAGATAAGTTATGTCCACCAACTCCTACTCCGACACCAACTGCAACTCAGAGCAAAACCTTAACTGCAACTCCCACTCCTGAGTTTAATTGTGCAGACTATAAAGACGACAGAACATGGACATTACTTGATACAAACTTTACTGCATATGGAAGTAGATGTATAGCAGATTCAATTTGGGAAAATAGTGAAAGTGATGCTTGGCAAATAGTAATTGAAGAAGAAGAATGCCCAGAACTTGAATGTTGCAGATCTTGGTTAACGAAGTATGATGTAGGACCTGAAATTGATACTATTGTTGACGGAGAAAATCAAATTACTGTAGGAAAACAATTGTACGGTGGCACAATTTGTGTGGACAAAGGAAAGGGAGATGTAACAAATATTTTAATAAATGAGGTAACTTTATATGTAGAAACTGATAAACCTGTGGGTACGATAATATTTATGGGTAATGTCAATGAATATAAAACAGTGTATTTGTCAGTTACCGACTCAAGTAACGCAGAAAAATTCGGTTATCCTTACTTTAACGGAAAGTGTTTCAAGGGTGAAATAGTAGATGAAAAATGTATTTTAGAGGAAATAGGATAACATGGGATTATTAAATAAAGTATATAATTTGGTTTGGTACGGTGATTGTAGTGATCCAGAATGTCAAACAATCAATTTATCTGCGTGGACTGATGATATTGACTTTGTGTTTCAGGTTTCCGATGTAAACAATGGATGGAAACATTGGTCTGCTCAAACAGATGGAGTTAGTTTATCTGACTTTGATCAATTGGTTTGTGGCATTCCTTATGTCATTAAACTTAAATCAGATGACAAAGTAAATCCAAATAATCCTATTGATATTCCAGATGTGGTAGTTGGTACATTCGCACAAGACGAGAATGATACGACACCAAGAAGAATTACCGAGTATTGTAATCCTGTTAGAGATTGTTCGTTTATTACCGATGAACCTACTGATGGTCGTTTTGATTTGACTATCAATATGTCAACATTAGATTCTGCTGGTACAAACGGATTTATACGTGGAATTGAAATAGAATTTGCAGACAATGTAGAACTTGATGATACAGAAGTAGTTTCTGTAACATTTGATCAAAAATATATAATGGCACTTGGTGCAGGTGATACAGAAAACTCTACATTGTTTAAAGAATTGGCAGATAGAAGTAAAACAATGCTAACATTTGGTTCGGTAAGCAACAAACGAAACAAATTTGGATTCATGGACTTGCGTGAAGCAGGTCAAGGTATTTCATACGAAAAAGAAAAAAGATCAAACTTCCGTTTTAAAATTCCATATAAAAGTTTAGACGGAGACGTCAGAGTTGTAAGTGCAAAAATTTACGATACATCAGTAGATAGAAAAGTTTATGATTATGTATTGTGTGATCCTATTGTTGGACCGTGTATAGATTGCGATACATGGCAAGGTGAAGGAACTTCTTTCACCTACCCATTAAGCACAACATCAGTTGCATCTGCTGAACACAACTTAAGTGCGATTTGGTACGACACTGAGTCGGAAAATGCAAAGTTATGTTATGGAGATTCAGATCCAGAACTACCAAAAACTTATTACGCATTTTTCAATGAAGAAAAAATACCACGTGGAGCAATTACTATTACTGGTAAATTGAAAGGTGATAAACGAATTGCGTATGTAAAGGGTGAAGAAATTTTTATTGGTTTACCTGGAGTAGAAATGGCAGATGGAGCAGACTACGAAATAGATGTATACAGATTTACACCTTGTGGGGATGTAGAACCAAGTGATACACCTAAACCCACACCAACAAATACAAAAACACCAACAAAAACACCAACAAAAACACCAACAAAGACACCAACAAAGACACCAACAAAGACACCAACAAAAACAGAAACATCCTCTAAGTCTAAAACCGAGACACCTGAAAATTTAGAAGCAACACCCACTCCGTCAAAAACGAAAACTCCAACAAAGACAGAAACACCTTCTAAATCAAAATCAATTACACCTGAAAAACAAATAGATTGTTGTGATGAGTTAAACGAACTTGTAGTTCCAATATCGAGTGATTCAATAAAGTTGACTGATAATATTACTGCAATGCCATTCGTTCATGGTGGAAAATTGTGTTTGGGTGAAATAACAGAAGGATTTCCATCATCTGTCACATTGTATATTAAATTAAATGAGGAAACAACTGTTTACCTTGGTACACTTGGTATTTTTGGAAGTTTCGATTCATCAAATAATTTAGTTCGTTTTGTAATAACTCAATTATCAGATGATGCATCTGATTTAGAAAAAGAGTTAAACGAAGAATGCTTAGAAGGAACTATAAATGCAAATGGTGATTGCGTACTACAAAGTATTTCAAATAAAAATGTAAAACTAACTCCTGCTATACAATTGGTTGGTAATGACCTTAAAGAAAATAATAATTCATGGAATGATGGAATTATAAATAATGAGTATGAAGTAAAAGGAAAACCGTGTGACTTAGGTTTGTATAATAAATATTTAGGGGATTGTTTAGGTGGGACACACTGTGGAAATAGTTTTGTTACCTTCCCTAACTATACGGATAAACCCCAAATTTTTTCGGTAGAATTTGATTTGAAACCTGAAGGCACGAATGGGAATGACGGAACTCTTTTAGCACAACTTTCAGACTCAAATGATAATGCTTTTCATATACAATATGATTTTACATCAGACTGCTTAAAGTTCTCATTTGAAGGTGGAACAATATCTCAGACTCTTGTAAATTCTTTTAAGTCAGAAAGAACTCATGTTGTTGTAACTATTGGTAATACAGAGGTGAAAGTATATATTAATGGAATTCTTAGTGAATTATTACATCAGGTCGATGGAACTAAAAGTTTTTCAGCAACAAAACCAAGTGGAATAAATTATCATAACACAGAACCTCTTACAATTGGTACTGATCCTACCATATCAGGAGATAGTAGAAACTATAACTGGTATGGAACAATTTATAATTTTGATTTGTATCCGTTTGTTTTAAATGAAAATCATGTTTCGTTATTGTATGAAAATAGACAAAACGCAATAAAAGATTGTCAACCAACACCAACACCTTCGCAATCACCAACTTCAACACCATCAGAATCGTATGTCAAACCCGATGATACACTTTTTGCGATAGGTGAGAATCAACATTTAATAGATTCATCCGAGACAACTAATTTATTATACCCTGAACCAACAATCGTTAATAATTCTGGGGATAATATTCTACAATTTGAAGTTACTGATCATGGTAATTTGATATTGAAAGAAGATGGAAGTTTGTGGTCTGCCGGAAATATAATAAAAACAAACGAAGACACAAAATACCATCCCCAAAGTGGTTTTTATAGAGGTGAATTTTATAAGGTAGATGATGGTATTGAATATATGAAAGCATCTAATGGTGCTATATACTTTAAACGAGTAAATGATAATAAATTGTATGCAAGACCAGTATCCTATCATAGTTATGCACAATCTGCAATTGGATTGGAAAATGATATTAATATAAGTTCACCTGAATATCCACAAGTGGTAATAAAAGATGATGATTCACCTTTGGAAAATGTTGTTCAAATTTCAATTGAACACAAACTTACAGTATTTAGAACTTCGGATGGAAAAGTATATGGAGCAGGACAAGACCATGTTCAGTGGAATGTATTTGGATTAGATAGTCAACCCAAAACAAAAGCAACTTTGCTTGCTACGGGAGATCTTGAAGGAAACACAATCTCAGCAGTTATTGCGAATAATGGTGTTTTAGTTTTACAAGATACAGGTAAATTATATCGTGTTGGTGCAGTATCACATTATGCACGTAATCTATTTCCTGAAAAACAAAATGCACCTGGATATAGTACATTAGTGCAAAATACTTTTTACAATTTTACTGATAAGGTAACTAGAATTTTTGAAAGTGGGTTATTAGAAAAAGAAGATAAGTGTTTATATGCACCTGATATAAATCGTGCCGGATCGTATAATGGAAGAGACGTGGGTTTAGGTATTTTATATAAGGTACAAGATACTGATGGAAATAATATTAAAAATGTAAAGTATGCAAAAACATTTCTTGCAAATGCAGCCGCTTACAATTTTACAAATAATAGTAATGCAAGTGTTATTCTTAGAAATAATGGGCAAATTTTTGTAGCAACCACCGATGATTATCAACCATTAAAATATGAAAATGGAACATCTGTAAAAAATATAGATGCAGTAAGACCTGGATTTTACAATATTTTAATGACATTTTTAGATGAAGAGGTTCGTTATACACCAACTCCGACACTTGAGTGAATAAGAAAAAACGAGATTAAAAACAATGAAAAAAATACAACAACTTGAAAATAGTAGACGATTAGCACTTGCTTGGTACGGCAATTGTGAAGTCGAGTGTGAAGATTATGACTTAATGGCAACTGAAAATGAACAAATGGTTTCACTTGTTGATCACATTTACGAAATCAAGGGTTCTGATTCATCGATGCCAATTTATTATTCAGCATATACAGATCATATCCACGATACAGGTGTAACACCGACTTTAACTCATTTAAAATGTGGTCGTGCTTATTACATTGTTTTGAAAAAAGGAAATGCAGAATTTGAAATTCCTGGATTAGAATGCACAGATTCAGAATCAATGGATGATCCTGTTC
>Ga0129342_1000824_pt1 | contig 13724 bp, 6 predicted proteins | sample CPBDNA_5_FD_94426 | JGI IMG/M metagenome (GOLD analysis project Ga0129342, IMG submission 94426) | Freshwater to marine salinity gradient microbial communities from Chesapeake Bay, USA - CPBay_Sum_15_0.2_DNA | ecosystem: Environmental > Aquatic > Marine > Coastal | place: USA: Chesapeake Bay...
AGTGTTTGACCATCATATGGTCTTTGTGTTCCTACACCAGTCAGGACAACTTTCAAATCTCCAATATCATAATCACCTTGTGCAATTGTTCTTCCAGGATCACCTGGTTTTACAACTTCTGCAGTTTGTCTATAGTTGGAACTAGAAGTTTGATCACCAACTCCTTTTGAAACTAGACCAAATTCACCGAAGGATGAGTTGGAGTTTGTAAGGTCACACTGACCACCAGAGAGGGTTACAATTGCTTCGTTACAGCAGATGGTGAAGATAGACACCAACTGAGCATAAGCACCATTTGTGATGGATACGCCGATACCACCTTGGTTATACTGAGTGAATGAGTCAACACTCATTGAACCTTGTACACCCAGTTCATCTTTATCTCCAGGATCGGCATCAAATCCATTGATTCTCATACCGATACTATTCTCAATAAAGTTGGTGCAGTTTCTAACATATGGACCCTTAAGAACAGGTCCATCAGTACCAGGAGAGAATGAAGGATCGTTTTCAAAGTCTGATCCAGTACCATTATTTCCTGGGAATCTTGTAGAAATACCAGAACCACCATAGTTAACTGCGGATGTTGCTGCAGAAACAAATGTGTGTACATATCCTGCACCAAACGCAGGAATTGAACCAGCATTAATAGTGAAGGTATTAGTTGTTGTCTGAGAAATGCCTACAAACTTATCGTAGATTGGACTTGTCTTATCTGGATAACCAATTTGAGTTACATTTCCATCAGAGTTGCATGTAAATACAATTGAATTATTTGCCAGTTTTACTTTATCAGATGTTGTTAATCCATGATCAGCAACTGTAATAGTTAATCCACCTCCAACAGGATCATATGTTGCATCTGTTGGTGTTAGATAAAGTGGTTGTTGAAGTGCTCTGAACCCATCTTCTACGATGGCAGTAAATACTCCAACAGCAGTATTCATTGCAGAAATAACATTCTTACAATTTCCAAGTGTATTATTGTTTCCAGTATCAGGATCAATTTGAATACTTACGTCTCGGATTTGTCCAATATCTTGCCTAAATGTTCTAGTCTTTTGTACATTACCACCACTTAGATATATGTGCTCAAAGGTAGAAATACCAACATTAACTGAGAATGTATTGATTCCAACGAAATCTTTAACTTCAAAGAAATCACCAAATGTTCCATCTGGGAAGATTGTTGTAGTAACACCAATTCTGACTTCACCACCAGAAGCATAAGTATGATCAATTGTTGAAATACCTACATTGGTGTAGATGATTGTTCCAGCAGTTCCAACATATGCATCAAATACGTAATCATTGCTTTGGACATCTGGGAATACTGTAGTTGTAACACCTGCTTGTACAGTACCACCAGTATCATATGTGTGTGCGATTGTTGAAGGACCAACATTAACTTGGAATTCTGTTGGACTATTTACAGCAAGAACAGAGAATACATCATATCCATATCCATCAATATTATTCTGACTTGAACCATCTGGGAAAATAGTTGTCGTAACACCAGCATGTTCTGCAGCACAAGTAAATGCAATATTCTTAAGTTGTACTGGTTCACCCTCAAAAACACCAGATGCTGATGAAGTTGTAACAGTGATAATACCTACGTTCTCATCATATACTACATTACTGACATTTACAACTGGTCCAAGACCAGAATCACCACAACTAAATGTAAGATTGCGTAGTTCAAACTCATCACCTGAACTTAAACCGTGATCACTATCTAAGATAACAGTACTAAATCCAGATTGTCTATCATATTGGAAATCATAAACACCAATGCTATTATTATGAGTTGCACAACTAAATGCAATTCCAGAGAGTTTAATAGTGTCTTTGGTAGTTAATCCATGACCTACATTGGTAGTAACTGTAAGAATGCCACTAGACGGGGTGTAATCGGCACCAGTTACGTTGAATGCGGTTCCGATGGTATATGACCCCCAACGAACGTTATTAACCACTGCACGTGCAATATCTTTGGAGTATTCGAGTGCAACTACAGACTGCTCATATTCATCAGGATCAACTAAAATGCTAGTGAGTTTATTTCCACTAGAATCAAAATAAGACTTAGCAGCACCAACTACTTTAGTGTTACCACCACGAGTAATATCATAGCAAACAGACTTCCAAACTTTAGCAACGTCACGACGGCACTTACCCATATTGAGTCTCATACCAGTTGTAATTCCTGGCAGACTATCTGTATTACCTGCACCAATTGCACTAGTTACAATTCCAACAAGTTCTGTAATATCATTATTAACATTGAGACATATTCCATTTCCTACAACGTTTTCACCACGAATTGCAGTTCCCTCTGCAGCACCAGTGTCAAATGACTGATTAAATGGACTATACTTATAACTTGTTATTGCTATACCACTACTTGCAGTATAAGTATGTTCAATTGTAGAAATGCCAACATTAATTACGAATTGAGTATTATTAAGTGGGGTATCATCTAAAACAACGAAATTAAATCCTGAAGGACTACTTCCATCTGGGAAAATTGTTGTGGTAACACCAGAGTGTTCAGTAGCACAAGTGAACGCAAGACCAGAAAATGTAACGTGATCGGTTGAAGTTAATCCATGACCAATTAATGTAGTTACAGTAGCAACACCTGTTGATGGAGTATATTCAAATGCAGTTACAGTAACCCCAGAACCTACGGTCTCAAATCCATAAGGTTTGTTATTAATTACAAATGTTGCAATTCCAGCAGCACGATCTAGTGCAGCAATAGTTGCCTCAGATACACCTACACCAAGAATGTGTGCTAATGCTCCACCCACAAAATAAGATTGTGCGGCACCAACCGATCTACTATTAGCCTGAGTTCCGTCTCTATACCCTGCTCTGAGATCATGTGCAACTGCTTCTATAACATCATGGATGTCGTCCTGACAATCTCTAGCAGTGCCAAATGACATTGTAAATGCACCACCAGCATAATTTACACTGGTGATAAATCCAACTGCTTCTGCAGCAATAAATTCTGCATTTAGATCGATAAGTCTTGCCGCATCTTGTGCTCTGTGTGACCCAGCAAGACCACTAAAACCACTTGTTAAAAATCCAACTGCCTCACCTGCAATAAAGTCGGCATTTTGACGGATCATTCTTGCTCCATCAAAATATCTATCAACTGCAACACCTTCTAAAGGTACAAATGCAATAACTGCTTTAGATGGATCCATTGGTTCTCCAAGGAATCCTGGTTCAGAACCACCAGAAGGAACACCCTTAGATCCACCACCAATATCAGCACCTTTGCCAATAAATGCCAAATCTGTTAGGTGACAAGCATTGTTAATATGAAATAAATCTTTATTTGAATTGTTTGGGGCAATGTAGCAGTTTCTTAGTTCAAAACCCTCAACCGAAACATTATCTCTTAAAACAATTGGATTATCTTCTACGTATATACCAGCACTAACTTTAATAGTGTCACCTGGTTGTGCAAATTCTGCTGCTTTTTTTACTGATGCTAAAGCATCTTGTTGACTTAATCCACTATTTAAATCATTACCTTCTACAGTTACAAAAAATGTATTTCCAATACTTCTACCAGCACCGACAGGCACTACTCTAGTTGCAATACCAACACCCTGGGTGTCTTGTCGTACAAATACTGTACCATCATAATGATTAATAGCTAACTCACCAAAAGTAAGTTGCTCTAATGTAGGTTCTGCTCCTTGCTGTAAGGATCTTTTTAACCTAATTGTTGGACTAGTATTCATCTCAACTCCCTAGTAAGTTAGTCAAAAAACCTTCTTAGTTTATTTATTCAAGGTTTCGTTTTGTACATTCTCAAATGATTTGCTATTTAGTAACTTAGACAATTCTGCTGTAGATCCAACAAAAAGTGCATTATTAACTGTTGTAGGACCTTGTTTTTTAGTACCTTGCTCTAAGTCATTCATTTTTTTCTGCAAGTCTAATAATTTATCTGTTGCGTCAGAAACGTTTTTAATTAATTGACCAGCAACTTCATATGCTCTTGGCATTTCAGTTTCTTGTGCCAATTCTAGAATGCCATTAATTGCTTCTTGTCCCTTTTCTATAAGTGAATATAAATTTCCTCTAGTATATTCGTAGTCATTAGTTACATCATCTTTTTTTACTGGAACGTTCTTTTTTGGTTTATCTTCAACAACTTCGGAAGAAACTTCAACATCTACTGAAAGATTATCTTCAACATTAAAATGATCATTCAATTCTTCAAATTTTGACATTATACAAATCCTCCATCAAAACCAAAATCATCTCCAAGATTGACTAAGTTATCATCTGCTGAAGTAATTTCAGTTACATTAGTTCCAGAAACATGTGCAGTTGCAACTGTTCCATTCTGTGCTCTTCTAACAAGAATCTTACTATCAGAATCGGATTTCTGTTTTACATACATCACTTCCTTATTGATACTAATATAAGTATCTTCAGTAATATTTGATATTGATTGTAGTTCTATTATTTCATCAGTTTTTGTAATATCTGCCGAAGTTATTGATAAAACACCATCATCATATTCTTTAATTGCTTTTGGTTCGACCGAATATGTAACATCTCTGTTTGTCTTGTCTGTTTGAGATGCAGAGGCAAAGTAACCAACTTCTGCCTTCTTGATGATCTTGGAAGAAATATCCTGGGTAACGGGTCCAAACAAATATGTTTTAGCACTAAATCTTAATGTGTAAATCAATGCTCTTCTTGTATCAAAATTTCCCTCATATTGATCATCCATCGATATTCCTTCTAGAACAATTGGAATATCACGTTTCTCATTCATTTCTTCAATCAACTCTACTGAAAGGTTGTATGATGGTTGGAAATATGGTAAAATTTGCTCAACAATTTGAAGCATATCATCATTCAATTTGGTATAAATGCTCAGTTCGAAGTCCATATTATATGGAACTGGCATATATGCCTTTTTGACCTTACCATCACCAGATGGGGATGGAACTAAAAACTTTTGAGTAGTTGTAACTTTTCTACTGGAGTCATATTGCAAACCAGTAAACTCAAATGACATTCTAGGTAGACTAATTTGAGTTGGTTTATTTAAATCTTCTACCTGTTCTAATCTTGCTAGAAATTTTTGCTGGGGAGCATATGCAAGAGGAACTTTAATAGAACTTTTTACATTGCTACCAGAGTCTGTAGTTTTTATAGTGATATCATTAAAGAGCGTACCAAACCCAATAACAATCTTCCTTAAAATTTCGTGGTAAAAATATTCAAACATGGTATTACTTTCTTAAATTAAACTCTGCCAAACGGATTATTTTCTGTAAAATCAATGATGTTATCTGCCTCAGTTTGAATAACATCATTTTCATCATATTCTTCTACAAGATTGTATGTATTATCAGTGTTTGTAGTATTTGTAGTAATAGTATTTAGGATTACAATTCTATGAGTTGCTCCAGAATCTGCTCCTGTAATTGTTTCTCTATTAATAAACTCTCCAGAAATATTTGCCAGCTTCACTTCTTTAGTGCTTGCATTCCAATTCTTAACCCTTGCAGTAACACCAGAAGATGAACCAGTTACAATCTCATTGAAAACAAAGTTTCCTGATCCGACTACATTTGGATTTCCAAATGTAATCTGTGGTGCGGTAGTATATCCAGAACCAGGATTTGTAATTCTAACAGCACTTATTGTATTGTCTGATGCCAAAATTGCTCTTCCTGTTGCTGTTGTTCCAGCTCCTGGTGGTGAAGAGAAGGTGATAGATGGTTCTTCAATATAATTCGATCCGACATTTGTAATAGTTATAATACCAACGGCACCAGAAGTTACTATTCCTACTGTTGCAGCTGCTCCTGTTCCAGTTGTACTGCCAGTGATCACTACTAATGGTGCAGTTGTATAACCAGCACCTGGATTTGATAGTTCAATGCCTTGTATAGTTAAGAACTGATCTCCACCAGATCCATATGTAGTTCTTCCAGTGACTACACCAGTAGCATTTACACCACCAGTAGGTGCTGTTGAAATTGCTACGGTAACTGGAGCATTATAACCATATCCGAAATCAGAGAAAGTGAATAGACTTAGAGAGCCATCAACAATGCCAGTATATGCAGCTGCGGTTTCACCAATTCCTGCAACATTAAAGGTTTGAATATATCCCTCATTTTGTAAATTATCATCTATTTCTTCAACACCAGTATCTACAACTTCCGATCCATATCTGAATAGTTCACATCTCAATTCGTAAACATAGTTTTTTTGTAACTGATAGAATGGTTGTTCATGTTCAACAAATTTAATCTCAAATAATCTATCACCTAATGGGAAATAAATTAGATCTCCCTCTTTTGGACGTGTTGCCAATTCTATGTTAGGTAGATCCTTAATTAGTGGTGTAATATAATTTTCAAATCTATCTTTAGAAATTATCAAAGTTAGATCATCAAGATCTTGAATACCAAATTTTGATAATAGTGTTCCTTGACCATCATATCCATCATAATTATTAACGTATGCTTCAATAGGATATGCATTATTAAATTCGGATTGAATTACCTCTTCAATAACAGTATTCTTAACAAGATATTTTCTTGGGATATAGTATACTTCTACCCCATACATTCTCAACTGTTCGTTGATTAAATCCTGTACGAGATTCTGTTCACTTCTTGAACCTTGCTGAAAATATGGATTTAGCATGGGTTTATCCGATCATGTCTAGGGGTGGAAGTTCATAAGTTGAGGACATTTTTTCTCTTATTCTTTCCAATTCTCTTTCAGCATCATCAAACATTTGACGACCATTAAGTTCAACTCCACCTGGTAACTTAACTCCTTGGAACTTCATAAGGTTTTGTCCCCATTGTCTTTTTACAAGAGCAGTAAGATACATTTTAAGGAATGAATCGTTCCATACCTGAGTAAACGATGATGGATCTAATAGTCTCCAGCAGTCTATGATTAGATAATCATCTTTTACAACTTGCCCCCAATCCATGTCGATATATAAACGATCTTGTCTTTGATTAAATCTAAAATGCTTTAATGGATTTAATAAGTAGTCAATATCAGACAATTTGTTTTGAACCATCGAATATTGCAAAAGATCAATTGTGTCCCAGTAGTAAAGATCGTTTAAAAATAATTGATACTTAACACTGAACATCGATCCACTTGTTGCTGAGGATGATGTTAGTCTAAAAATTTTATTTACACCAGTAATAGAACTAGGAACTGGCAAATAATTTCCATTTTCTTCAAATGAAAATGTTGTACTATTTCCAACAGAATGACTTACAGTTTCTGTTGTAATTCCTACCGCATTTGAGTCTCCTCTCGACCTTCCTCTAGAAATATCATCTGCGGTTATTTTATATTTTAAATATGTACGAATAACACCATCAAAATGTCTCTCATGAAAATATTGCAATGCATCATCAACTAGATCATCAATTTGCTCATCAGCAACATTGATTTCTAGAACAGGAGCACCTAACTGCCTTTTGACATAATTAATTAGATCTTGTCTAGATGATGGTTGTGCCATTTTATTATAGCTTTAAATTATTTATGGAGCAGATGAAATGCCAGTTTTAACCAACAAATTTCCATCTACAAGTTTATATACAGTCGTCCCAGAACTTACTAGTATGTCATAATAATATCTTCCTTCCGATAGAGATCTTGTTTGAGTAGATCCCAATGCAATTTTAAATTGTCCGTTTGATGCACTAACAAAACTAAAATTAAAGGTTGCATGAGGATATAGTGTTGATCCAACAGAAACACTTTTTGTCATCTGTGATGATCCAGTCCAAGAATCAAAGTCAAAAGCACTTCCATTTTTGTCTACTGTAGTAAAATTAACCTCAAAGTTAGATCCAGTGTTTAGAGTTAAATTAACTCCATAAGGAACACCTGCGGTTGGATTAAAGGTTATTCTTTGATTAGACATTTGAGTAGGTCCTTAATTTCTTGTAAATCATTCTTTACCGATTGAACATCACTCTCCAATTTTTTAATTTTGTTCACCTCCCTCTGCTTATGCTTGAGGGAGTTAACGTAGTTTTTGTATTCGGAAACATTGGTACTAATAATTGCACTTGTTTCCGAATCTCTATACAAATTTGAATGGTTTTCTACTTTAATTTTCATATTATGCAGTTGCAATTACTCTTAGATCACGAACTCTTGGTGGATAGCACTGATTAGTTGAAGTTCCAACTAATTTAATGCTAAAGTATCTGAATGATGGTAAATTCTCAATTGTAAACTCATAATCTTTGTATGTTAGAGAATCTGAATCAAATCCAAGAACATCTGTTCGTGAAACAAATATATCTGGTGTGCCATCACTATCATCAATATCAATAATTTGACCATTATCTGTTCTATTACTCCATCCTGGGAATGGATAGTAGACCAAATCTTCCTCTGGATCGTTAGTAATAGCATACAGAGCACGAACATCCGAGAAAATATTAACGTATGCTGCAACTAGAACTTTGAGGTTATTGGCTGGAATTTCCAACTCAACTGGTTTCATTGCATAAGTGAATGCACTTGGATCATTCTTTACTGATGCAACTCTTGGATCAGTCTTAAAGTCGGAAATTACATTATTGACTCTATTGGATACAAAGATTGCACCAACTCTATCTAAATCAATCACTGGAGAAAGTCTGGGATCAAATGTATTCAATGTCATTTCAAGTTCAAATGACTTTCCACCAGGTAAATTTGTAAGTAAATTATCAGAATTGACCTTAGAAGCAATCATTCTTGTAGAATCAAAGTAATTGTCATCATTAAGATTGATTGACTCATATCCACTATCTACGAATGAAGATTCAGTTCCACTAATACTAGTAGAAGATACGGTTCTCACTCTTGCAGTAATTGATGTATTTTGAACTGATAAAGTTTGAACTATTGGTTTCATAATTTCATAATGTATATTTTGTGTTGCTGTTATTAATTCACCACCAGAAGATTTAGTTTCATTTAGATAAAGTGTTGGTAAAGAACTTGAGGAACTTCTATCTACACCACCTTCAGAATTATCAATCTTAATTGTATAGTAATCAAGTCCAATTGGTTCAATAACATCCGCATCTTGCAATTGGTGGGTCTTGTTAATTCTTCTTAGAGAAACTCCAGAGTTTTCATACTTAGAAACATAAGTACCAGCCTCGTATGTGTCAGTTTGGGTAGAATCAATTCCTCTCGTAATATTTAAGAGAGTGTTTCCAGAGACACCAGTGTATGAGAGTATTTCCTCTCCAATCTTGATATATCCTGGATTTGTTGATCCAACAGAAACACCTTCGAAGGTTGTGAAATTGGAAGAATCTGAAATATCAAGGTCTGCAGTAGATGTAGATGCATAATCTGAAGATGTAATTGTAAATGGAAGGTCACTTACCACATCACTAATTACCACACTATTTGTTGGAGAATGCATACCATGATTTAGATGATTTACCTTAATATGGAGACCATCAGTTACTACTCTTGGAGCAGAATTCAATGTTACTGAAGCATTATCACTAAACTCTGTTGTTACTCCAGAAGAATTCACATAACGCAAAGTCTTACCAGATCCAACAATAAAATCACCCTGAACTTGATCAATAACGATTTCGTTGATTCCATAAATTTCAGAAACTGATAGCTGTAAGTTTCTTCCAACACCATCACCTATAGTTCCAGTTAGAATGTCTCCAACCTTGAATCCATTACCACCAGAAGAAATTGTTGCTCCGATTGCAACCCCGTTTGATACGAAGATATTTGCTGTTGCATTTTCACCAAATCCAGTTATTTTTGTTAGTGGAACATTATTATATTGATATGTTCCACTCGATGGTGTTAAACCAAGTCCTGCATTAACGATAGTCATATTGCCTGTAGCAATACCAAGACCACTCACATAGTTTCCTGATGCATTAGAATCATCCTGAATAACTGTGTTACCTGCAACAATATCTGTTCCCCAACTTACAGCAGTTGTTCCCAATCCAACAATCAGTTTTCTAGAAGAAATATTCAAAGAATCTTTCTTTAAAGTTGGAAGCTGTTTGTTTCCTACTGATAAATCTGGATTGAAGAAACTTATTTGTCCCTTTGGAGTAAAGTTTGCTCTGTTTATTACAAACTTAAGATCTTCGTACTGACTTGGAGTCCAAGTAGAAGCATTCTGAGACTTAAATAGAGATCCTAAGAATGATTGTTTTGTAATAGGAATCTGCTCAGATTCTGGTAAAGATTTAGATGCTACATCAACTTCACCTTGCCTTGTTATCCAAAGATTAAAATCAGTTGAGTTTGAACCAACGACTATACAATGTTCTTTATTTCCTTCCATGTAGACAGGTGCTGGGAAATTAACAAAAGTTGCTACAGATGCATCATCGGATGTATCGATATCAGATCCTTCCAGCACAACACTAGAGAATGGATAAATTTCTGTAGACGATGGTAATCCATTCACCATCGGTCTCAGTTGAATAAAACAAGTCTCACTATCAGATTTAGTCTTGAAGAATAGTGCAACTGATGTTACAAATACTCCAGTTGTGTCATCTGGAGATCCAATGAAGAATGATTGTGCCAGTGGGTCAGTTTGTGTTTTGCACTTATATTTTGAAACTTTTGTACAGAATGTTTCAAAAACTTTTCCTTTCTTTTCAAGTTTTTCAATTTTCTTAAGATTTTTCTTAAGAGTAATTGGAAATACTTTATACTTACCCTTCTTATTAACAAATGCCTTATAGCATTGTTGAGTCCCAGCTTTAGGATTATTTAAAAGTGCTTGAGTAAATTTCTTACCTTTGTAATTAAGAGCTTTTTGAACTTTTTTCTTAATTGGAGCAGGTTGTGGAATTGGATTTGGTTTTGGTGTTGGCTTAGGTGCTGGAGTTGGAGCGGGTTGTGGTGCTGGGTTTGGAACTGGTGATGGTACTGGTACTGGAACTGGTACTGGAGATGGTTTTGGTTGAGGAGTTGGTTTGGGTGTTGGGGTTGGGATTGGTGCTGGTTTTGGAATTGGTGTTGGTTGTGGGAGAGTAATGTCAATGAGAGGCTTCAAACTAGCAATAGACTCAGTTGTTTCTGAAATTGATTTAGTTTGCTCTGTAGATGCATTAGCAACTTCTACTGTTTGTGTGGAGATAATAGTTCCCTGAACCTTTTCAATAGTTCCTGATGAGAAAAATTCTTTTTCTGCACTAGTCTGAGATAAACCACCTGGAAGATCTAAAGCATACGCATCAGTTAACTTAAATGTTGCTCCACCAGTACTGAATTTTGGTACTCCAGTAGCATTTGGATTTGGAATATAGAAAGATCCAGCAAAAGATCCAGTTTCATCTACAACTAAATCGGTGCTAACAACTTTTGCCTTTGCACCACTTGTTTTACCAGTAAGAGTCATCTCTGGTGCAGCATGACCATAATAATCTCCCTGAGCTTGAAGACTTAGAGATGCTAAATCAACATTAAGTATAGTTGACGATGTTGAATAAACACTTGGAATTGTCTCATCAGTATATGGATTTGTTGCATATACATCTAATGGATCATTATATGGACCAGTTCTATGATTAGAATCTGCAACTCTAAATTGAATATATGGAGAATCCTTCAACAAACCACTCTTAGAACCACCAGTAACTAATTCACCAACACTAAATGTTCCAGAAATCATTTCAATTTCAAGAAGTTTTGGTGTAACATATTTTGTTACTTGAACAGAATCAAAATATGCCTCCAATTCAGCATTTGGACATAATCCTTTTGCAGTTATTTGAATGTTTCTTGAACGCATGAACGAAGAAACATTTGAAGAAATTACCTTGTCCCCCAGAGTAATGCTATTTGATGCTTTTGTTGTAATTTTTTGAGAAGATCCTGCAGCAGTTGCTGTACCAGTTTTTGTTTTTGATTTAATTACTGCTTCGACACTTACCGATGCACTTCCATCGTCTGCATTTGATTGTGTAAGTGTTGCAGTATCCTTGCCACTAATTTTTTTATCGGTTGTTGTTGTCTTACCTGTCCACTCTTCATTCCATGCACCCCAAAGAATTGGAGACCAACCAGATTGTTCATCTAGATCAGATGCTTTAGCTTCAATGTTTGTAACATTAACACCACTAATTAAACCATCAATAGTTTTCGATTCAATTTTTGACTGAGAAACCCAAATATCAGATGATGGGCTTAATGTCATTGTTCCTTTATAGTAAGAAACGAAATAAGGTGCAGCATTTGCAACTCTTGTTGCAGTGAGTTGACTGACTACCTCTGCTTCTTCATAATCGAGAGTGATAACACCCATACTATCAGTTCCAGCACCACCATCTGGATCTACTGTACTTCTCTTTACATTATCACCAATTAAATCATTTACATATTTTGGATCAGCATTTTCATCTTTGACTCCACCAACTCCAGTCAAAGATATTGATCCTAATAGCAAATCTAACTCTGTTGTGTATGTGGATGGTCTTAACTCATTGTTAGTGGGATCAATACTATTCTTTGGACCAAATTTTTGTTGATTATTTGTGGTAGTAAAATTGTCTACAAAGAAACCTGATTTAAATCTAGAAATACCATCAGCATCTCTAATATCAAGATTTGATGTATTAGTTTCTAGTAAAGATAATGTTGTATAGTATTCAAGATTTTTGACTCTTTGCTCTAATTTAGCAATGTCACTCATTTGATATCTCTTATGAGATTCCAGACTTATCTTAACATCCTTAGCATTTTCGAGATATGCTGGCAAACTGATTGTTGCTACTTCTAAAGAATCTTCAATTCTAATTGGAGGTTGAGGAACTTCTTGTGGAGTTCCATAAATTAGTTGAAAATCTCCATCTTTACTTAGATAAATTTTATCAATTCTTGGCAGATATATTGAATAATCAATTGCTATATCCTCATCGGAGGCTAAAACATCAATCTTACTATTTTGATCTGAAGTAAAACTTCTACCTAAAAATTCTAACGGAGATCTAGACCCTTCAGAAACTGTATATGGAACCACTTTGGGTCTAATGTCCAAAATATCAGAGTGTCTAACACCATTAACAAATGGAATTCGAGCATAATCGAAGTTATTGTAAGAATTTTTGATTAATACAGATCCAGTGTCTGTTTCATCGATTGTAGCATACTCAAATGCAACCAATAATTTCCTGGATGGTTGTTGAGATGATGAATTTCTTACAATCTTGGAATAATCATATATTGTATTTTTAGATCCAGTAACCAAAGAGTATCTGTTAGTTACGTTATTATCACCTAACTCTACATCAGCAATAGTTGCTGTAATAGAAGATTCTCTGAAAATAATCGTATCATTGACTCCAAAAATATTGCTATTAATTGGAATATATTCAATTGTTGTAGAATCTATCTTAGATGCTACAATACCTAGAGCTTCTGTACCCTCAGTGAATATTTCTTCACCAGTCAAAGCATCGTTAATATCAGCATTAAAACTGCTAATATCTGTTAGTGTTAATCTTGGAAGAGATGGAGTTCCTGTACCAGAAGATTCATATATGCCATGAATCTTGGTTACGTCTCCTCTTAGTAAACAAATGTCTTTATCCTGTACTCTAGTTCCGTATGGATAATTGCCATAAGTTAATCCATCATTTAATGTAGTTGCTCCTACACCAGATCCATTATTATTTGATTTA
>Ga0129342_1000826_pt1 | contig 13699 bp, 13 predicted proteins | sample CPBDNA_5_FD_94426 | JGI IMG/M metagenome (GOLD analysis project Ga0129342, IMG submission 94426) | Freshwater to marine salinity gradient microbial communities from Chesapeake Bay, USA - CPBay_Sum_15_0.2_DNA | ecosystem: Environmental > Aquatic > Marine > Coastal | place: USA: Chesapeake Bay...
TACCTCTAAGGAATTTCATGAAGGTACATTGAAATGTTTAAATGGTTATAAACATAATGAAACAAAACCAGAAGATAGACCAGAATATTTGAAATTTTATGAAGCAATTGTTAGAGCACTTCATAAAAATAAACCAAAAACACCAAATCCAGGTGATCTTGCTTTGCTCATTGCTAAAATATTAGATGCAGATAAAAGTGATGCTAAAAGTGCTGGAGCATTTAAAGAATCATTAAAAGCTGACGGTTATGAGTTTGGATCCTCATTGATTGGTGGATCATCACAAGATTCACAAGAAAATAAAGATTTGAGAATGGATATGGATACTCCCATGGTTCCTAGTTCTGACAGTGACCATGGCGAGATATTGGCAGACAACATGACTACTGCATTAAATTCTGATAATCGCCTAACTAAAGCTCAAGTCAATGAACACCTTAGAATTCAAACTCCTCATGGATATTTAGATATGTGGGGTACATATGATGACCCTAATTTTGGTCAATCTGGTGAATCTATAACTTCTATTAAATCTGCTGTATTTAGAGGACATGGTACTGGTGCTTATGGTGAAGCTACTCTTGCTAGAATAACTTATGATAATGATGGTACTGTTCTTGGTAGAAAGTACTTAAGACAAATTACTTTATTTAAAGAAATACCTGAATATCTCGCATAAACTTGCCAATAATAAGTTTAATATTTTTATCTTGAAAAATATTTAATCTTTTTATTTACATCCTTGGAAATTTAATTTAAATATATTAATTAAATTTAAGTATAAATGATTATTATCAATACATTGTTTTTTCAAATAATGTTTGATGAAAGCTATTTATTTTTTTTATTAATTTTTGTTTTTCTTTTTTATCCATTTCTAAATTAAATAATTTATGAATAAATTCAAATGAATGTTCTCGATGAATTGTTTTAAATACATATTTTTCCCTTCTTATTTTTTTATCTTTTATATTTATATTAGTGCCTAATAATGAATCACTGATATATTCTAGTAATTCATCATATATATTATTTATTTTATTTAAATCAGATTTGTTTATTAATTTAAAACCATCCCCTACTAAATAACTTACATTTCCTTGTATATTTGGATTTTTTATAAAATATACTTTATTAAAATATTTACTTAAAAATAAAATATACTCATTATGTAGCTCTGTTGATAATGTCCAACTAAACATAGCAAAACTTCCACCTTTATTTAAAATATTAATTAAATAATATATTTGTATAAATATTAATAAACTTTGACACTGCTCTAAATAATAAAATATATTTTTTGTTTCAAAAAATTCATGTGTTCCAGTTATTATAATAAAATCTTGTTTATTTTTTATTTTCTCAAAGATTAAATTATAATTTATATTTTTTAAAAATTGTTTCTTTTCTTTTTTTTTTGATATATCATATAATGGATTAAATAAAAAATTAAATTTTGTTGTAATGAACATTTTATTTTTTAATAAATATTTTAATACTAAATCATAATAATCTTTTGAACGTTTTTCAATAAATTTAAAATCATCACATGAATAAGATATATCTATAATACTTAAATTATTAATATCTTTATCTTTTATTATATGTTCTAATATATAATTTATATACATATTTATCGGACTTTTTACAACTTTTTTAAATACTATTTTTTGTTTATTTGTTTTTATATTCCTAATTCTTGATTTTAAATTTAATAAATCATTATGATAATATTTTGCTCTTGATAAATAAAATTTTTTTGCTATTTTTAATTTATAATCTGGTGGATAATCTTTTATTTTTACATTTATATCTAACTTAATATCTTTATTATTAGTTATTTCTAATAATTGAAAATTTTTATTATCTTTACTATTATCTATTTCCAATAATTGAATATCTTTATTATTTTTAGTACCTCCACTTTGGATTTTTTTAAAATATTCTGTTGAAAAATATTTATTTACCAAATTATTAAAATCTTTATCTATTTTATGCTTAATTTTACCCTTTTCATTTTGAATAATTATTAAAAATATTTTACACGGTCTTATATATATATTTTTATAATAATCAAAAAATATTGATTTTTCCTTTTCAATTACTTTTTCATAAGTTATAAAACCTGAATTTTTTAATTTTAAATATGATTCATATTCACCATAATAATCATCTACCCAATAAGGTATTGTAATTAATATTGATAATTCTTCATTATTTATGTCTTTTAAAGATTCTATAAATTTTATTGACATATTATTCATAATTTCTTCATCAAATGGTGGATTTCTTACAAAAAATCCTCTTTTTAATTCTATAGACGAAAAATTACCTTTAGAACTAAAATTCTTTTCAATATCATAAAAAAATGAACAATAATTATTATATTCACAATTTATACTACTTGCAAATAATTCAAAATTAATTTTATATTTCTCTTTTATTTTATTTTTAAATTCTGGATTAATTGATAATTGTTGATTATAACTTTCTAATGTATTATATCTTAATAATAAACACACTAATAATTTTTTAAAATTATTATCATTTTTTTTATATAAATAATTATTAACTAATTTATTATATAATATTTTATGTATTTTAAATTTATTTAATCTATATGAATTATAAAAATTTTCATTTCCCTTTTCAAAATGAAAATCTATATAATAAAAATTATTATCATTTTCTATATTTATTTTATACTTATTTATATTATTACGATTGTCAATTATATATTTCCTTAATTTATTTATTGCATTATTAAATTTACCTTTTAAATCTATTTCTTCAATTAATTTATTTACTTCTATATCTTTTAATTTTTTGTTTGATAAATAATATAAATCTTTTTTTAATTGTAACATATTACTTGCATTATATGGCAATATTGGATCAACATAATAAGTTTTATCTTTATATTGATTCATTATAAATTTTGGTAAAATATTATTAATATCAATATTCAATTTATATTTATTAAATATTTCTCTTGTTTCTTTTTTTATATTTTGAATTAATTCATATCTCTTTAATTCTATTAAGGGATCAATAATACTTATTTCATATTGTGTATCCCTAAAAACTATATTATAATTAGTATTTTCATAATTTATAGTATTATACATCTATAATATACTTGTATTATTTTTTCCTTATTTATTTATAAAAATGTATAAATAATATTTTGAAAAAATATACAAAGATATTTATTTTTATTTTGTATTTTAATTTATAAAATACAATAATAATAATATTGCTTAATATTAATAATGTCAAATAATGCAAAATTAACTGCAAAGAACGTATTAAATAAAGGATATAAAACTACTTTAAGAACTGTTGATACAGCATTAGAAGTTACTAATCAAGGATTAAAAGGAGTTGCTGAAGCATCTAAAGCTTTACATACAACAGGTAAAACTGTAGCAGATGCTAGTAAAATAGTATCTGATGCTGCAGCAATTGGTTCTGCTACAACTGGTGCTATACAAGGAGTATTAGAACGTCAAAAAGACAAAATACAAGCTAAGACAGCAAAAATAAGAGCAGAATCAAAAGCACAAATAGATGCATTAGAGAATAGTAAAGTACAAGAAAAAATGGCAAAAGCAGCTGAAACAAAAATTGTAGCTAATCAAGCTCAAATACAAAAGAATGCTAGTTCAAGACATAAAAGCTTATTAAATAAACAAAAAACAATTAATGCAGAAATAGAAAAAATAGCACAAAAAAGAGAACAAGAATTATTAGAAATACAAAAAAAAGGTGAAATAGAAAAAGCACAATTAGAAGCAGAACTAGAAATAAGAAGAATAGAAGAAAAAGCTAAGATCAACGCTAAACTTAGCAATGCACAAATAAAAGCTGAACAAAACAGTTTAGTGAGAGAACAAAAAAAACAAAATTCTCAAATTTTACTTAATAAACAAAAAAATAATATAATAAAAAAATCAATTGATGAATTAAAAGAAGCACAATTTATTATGATTAGTCAAGAATCTAAAAATACTTTGGTTTTATTAAAATCACTTAGTAATGATATATGTGATGGAAAATCATATACTGGTTATCATTTTGCATGTAAAAAACGTAATATATATGAGAATCAATATAAAGAATCTTATAAACAATATGAAAGATTTTATAATGGATTACATGATATTATAGGAAGTATCAATAATAATACTTTAAACAAAATAAGTAATACAATTAAAACAAAAATATATATCATTAGAGAATTAAATAATAAAATTAGCCAATTTGTAATTCAATTAAAAAGAAAAGTATATAAAAATAAAAATAATAATATTGTTAATGGAATCGAAAAAATTCAGATTTTTATAGATAAATATGAAGGTATGTTGGATGAAATACATAATAATAATAAAAACAATAAAGCCCATAATAACACTAAAAAAATATATAATTCAACTAACAAATTAGAAGATGCTCTTAGTCAATCTAATGAATTAATTAATAATATAGGAAAACAAAAAATTGGTAACAACGCAAATAAAAGATATAATTCTGGAAATAATCATGTAAATAATACAAAAAATAATCCTGAAAATAATCCTGGAAATAATCCTGGAAATAATCCTGAAAATAATCATCCTTAAATTAATAATAAAAACCTAATTCAATATTTTTTATATTTTTAAATTATATTGTTATTTATTAGTAATGAATAACAATAAGTTATTTGATTTAAATTCATTTCGTAAATTAAAAAAAAATTCTTATGAAAAAAAAGAAAATTGTGAAAAAAATTCAGGAAAATGGGGAAAAAATTACATTACTAATCCTAAATTTTCTACTTTTGACCATAAAAATTATACAGCTGGTGACTATGAAGACTTTAATCAATATGGCATTTTAAACTCATTATATTACTTATCAAAAGATGATAATAAAATAAATAATAATATTTTAAAAAAATCAAATAGTAATATCTTTAAATTATACAAAAATATTGATATTGAATCTATAATCAATACCTTTACTTATATGTTTGAAAAAATGAAAAAAGGTATTTTCTTAATTATTCATAATAATGAATTAGTTTTATTTTTACCCTTTAGTAACTATTACTACATAAATAATTGGTATGATAAAATTTATTTTTCATTAGAAGAAAAAAAACTATTAGATGAAAATGATTTTGACCGTATTCAACCTACATTACGTAAAAATATAATTGAATTTATGAAAAAACACCCAGAACAATTTGAAAAAGGTAAAAGCAAAATTGACTTTAATAGAAAAAATTGGCACGCAAATAATTGTATCTTTAGAAATCAATATCCACCCTATGAAGGTGACCTTAATATTGAACTTTTTAAAGATATGATTAAAGACCTATGTAAAAATAGAAAAATACCTAATGTACAATTCTTTATCAATTATAGAGACTCACCTATTCTTAAAAAAGACTTAACTGAACCTTATTTTCACCTATTTGATAGTAAAAATGTAAAAATTGAATCAAAATTTACCTTTAAAAAATTTGCCCCAATATTATCTCAATCAATTACTAATGACTATGCTGATATTTTAATTCCTACTTGTGATGACTGGTCAATTAACTCTTCAAAAATTTTTACAAATGTTTGTACTAATTCATATACTAAAAATAAATTTAATGACCTAAATTTAGACTGGAAAAAAAAGAAAAATATTTGCGTTTTTAGAGGCTCCGCAACAGGATGTGGAATGTCCATCGATAATAATATGAGACTAAAAGCAGCACAACTTAGCCTTGAACACCCAAAGTTTTTAGACGCTGGTATTACTGACTGGAAACCAAGAGATAAAAAATATATGAATCAACCTATTCAAATAATTAATCCAAAAAACTTTAAATTTGATTTATCCAATAGCTTAACCAGACAAGAACAATCTGATTATAAATATATTTTAAATATTGAAGGATACGTCAGTGCTTTTAGATTATCATCCGAATTAAGAATGAATAGTGTTGTTTTAATTTGTGAATCTGATTATAAAATGTGGTATAGTGATCTTCTTGTTGAATATGAACATTTTATTCCTATTAAAAAAGATTTAAGTAATTTAATTGACCAAATAAAATGGTGCATAAAAAATGATAAAAAATGTGAAAAAATAGCATCCAATGCTTTGAAATTTTATGAAAAACATTTAACTAAAGATGCTTTATTTGATTATATGCAGAAAGTATTTGTCAATATTTATTTAAATAGAAATTTAAAAAATCCACTAGTTATTAAAAAAGTAAAAAAAAATGTGGCAATCATTGTATGCTTCAGAGACCCTGGAAATAATTCTCGTAATAAACAAAAAGATATCTTTGTAAAAGCTTTAAATACTATTTTCCCAAAAATTTTTGACTTCCACATATTTATTATTGAACAATCACCTGAAGGTGGTTTTAATATTGGTAAATTAAAAAATATTGGTTATATTGAAGCTAATAAAGTTGGTAAATTTGATCATTATATTTTTAGTGATGTTGATATGATACCTGGTTATCATTTACTAAAATATTATCAAAAAAAACCTACTAACTTAATTTGTTTAGCTGCCCAAGGTACTCGATATAAAAATAAAAATAAAATTATATATGGTGGAAATAATCAAATGAAAAATAAACCTTTTACTGGTGGTGTTATTTCAGTTACTAAAAAAATATTTGAAAAAATAAATGGTTATCCTAATAATTTTAGAAACTGGGGCGGTGAAGATGATAGTTTATTAATTCGTATGGTTGATTCAAAACTAAATAAACTTGAATATCCAAAAAATGGCGGCGTAATTGATATTGAAAAAAATATTAGTGGTAAATCTAAAAAAATATTAAATAAATTAAATGAACTTAAAAAAAATCAATCCATGGAATACCAAAAATATGAAAAATTAGTTATTGACTTTGAACAATGGAAAAATAATGGTCTAAATTCATTATTATATAAATCATTAAAAACTAAAAAAATAAATTCAAATACTACACAAATAACCGTCGACTTAATGTATAAAGAAGAAGAAAAAAAATATAATAAATTATATCCAAAAAAAAATAACTTAAGTAATAATAATTATATTAAATTTAAAAAAGATTGTCTCGACAAATTATTTAATTATTATAACAAAATTGAAATTGTATAATATTATTTTTTAAATTTACCAATATCTTCTACTAAATATTTATTTTTATGTAAATTCTTTAAAAGTTTCTTTTGTTCAACTTCATTAAGTTTGTGAAAATATTTAAATTGAAGTCGTAACCATTCTATCCAATAATAATATTCTTGTTTTACATTATGTGTGCCACTTTTTCTGTTTAGAAGTTCATTACATCTATTTAATACATGCATAGTTGCTTCAACTGGAATCCCCTTAGTTGCCATAATCTATAATATATATTTATTTTGTCCCATTATAAATATTTAAAGGTATTTATATTTATATATGTTAATATATAAATATTTAGCAATAGAATTAAAAATTTATATATTAACTTTTTTAGATAAAAAATGTTTCAAATGTGATAAAATTATTTATTTTTCCAAAAATGAATTATATTATAACTATTATCCTTTTGAATATAATAATGATTTTACAAAATTTACATTGTGTTTAGATTGTCTCTCTAATCTACATACTATAAATACGAATAATGGATTATTATCTTAAATTATTATAAAAATTGAATTATTTATTTATTAAAAATAAATAAAAAAAAAAGTATGCCAAATAGTGAAATATTACTAAGAGATAAAGCAAATTTAGGTTTAGGTTGGACAAAATGTAATCAACCCTTTATAGGAAGAGTTATTAGAATTGGTCATCAAAAAAATTGTAATGATGACAATCTAATAATAAATTATCATATCAAAAATGAAGTTGAATCTTTATTTACAAAATATAAAATTAATGATTATTTATTAAATGAAATTAAAACACAATTTGAGTTTTCTTATGAAATAAGATTAAAAGAAGATGTATATGAATTATTTATAGACAACTTAAATCAATCGATTAACATTAATGTTTAATTTGAAATAATATTTGATTAACCTTTATAAAATTTTATTATATATATCTGTGATTTTTTAAACCCCATATTTTACCATCATATTTCTCTATATTCAAGAATATGTCACTTTTTGGAATTATTTTTTTATTTTTATTATATTTTACAAAACAACAATATTTGAACATGTTCATATTTATTTTTACCTAGGAGAAAAGTTTCAATTTTTATTAATATTATTGTATATAATTTTTTATTATATCCATTTTTTTTTTCATAATAATACCATAAAAATAATATTATTTTTTTAGATTATCTTTATAATATAATAATATTTATTATGGACATAAGTAATCAGAAGCATTTAATTGCTGGGTTTTTAGGTGGATTCTCTTATACATTTATTGGTCATCCAATGGATACACTAAAAACTTGGAGGCAAAATAATAATATTTTAAAAAATCCATCTTTTAATATTAAAAATTTATTTAAAGGTATAAAATATCCATTAATTCAAAACTCTGTTATATCATCGTTTGTTTTTTCAAATAATGAATATTTTAAAAGAAATATAAATAATATACATATTTCAAATGGTCTTACAGCACTTTTAACAAGTATTATAATATGTCCGTGTGATAAATATAAAATTATGGAACAACAAAAAAAAATATATCCACTTACATTTAAAAATACAATAAATTCTTATAAAGATATAGGCATAGTTACAGCACGTAAAATGCCTGGTATTTTCATTTATTTTAGCACATATCAAAAATTAAAAGAAAAAAATGTACCTGTTTTTTTAAGTGGTTCTCTTGCTGGTTCTGCTTCTTGGCTTTTTACTTATCCTATTGATACTATTAAAACAAGAATTCAAAATGAATCATGTAAAACTATTAAAGAAGCAATTAGTAAAGGTGGATTAAATAATGGAATTGGTATTTGTTTATTACGTGCATTTATTGTAAATGGAATTAATTTTACCGTATATGAAAATACTTTGAAATATCTTGATTAAAATTTATTTTACATTTTTTACATTTTTATTTTTATTTTTAAAAATTATTATTAAATCTATTTAAATAATAATTATCAATAACTAGGAATGAATAATGATAACTATGAATTTATATACACTAAACACATAGAATCACTTTATGGACCAAAAAGGAATGTATTATTTGATAATAATTTATTAAATAATAATATTTTACCTCATATGTATAATATTTCTGATAGAATTGATTTAACATATCTAGATATTTATAGTATTGATCCTGATGGATGTGAAGATGCTGATGACGCTTTTAGTATTTATTTTGAAAATAATAAATTATATTTAGCCATACATATTGCTGACCCTACAGAATTTATAAACTTAGATTCTACATTATGGTCATCAATTGAAAAAACTGTAATTACTAAATATCCATCAAATAGAAAACCTATTCATCTAATGCCTGATAAAATTATGCAGATGTCCAGTTTAATGGATAATGAATATGGTGATACGAAAAATGCTATTACTATTTTAACCGAAATTAATACATCAAACTATTTACCGTGTCATAATATTCAACTATTATTTAGTAAAATTAAATTAAAAAAAGAAAATTCACTTAGTTATTATCAAGCTTCATGTTATATAAATGACATTAATTGTTTAAATTATGGTTTGAAAATAAGTAAGGCATTACAACAAAAAAGAATGACTAAAACCATTGGTGTTAAATTAAATGAATTAAATTCATCAACTGTTAAATATTTAAATCATATACCCTATTTATATATAGATTCACAAGAAGAAAAAGATATGAAACAAATGATTGCTGAATTTGCTATTTTTGCGAATTCTTTTGTTGGAGAATATTTAAAACTTAATTTTAATCAACATGGTATCTTTAGAACATGTAATGCATCAGATATTATTCATAGTGAATACTATAAAAATTTAAGTGGAAATGATTTACTTCATGAAATTATAACCAATGGTATTCATGCGGATTATATAAATACTGTTGCCTCACACGATTTAGTTGGTAGTGATGAATATACTCATTTTACTTCACCCATAAGAAGATCTTCTGATTGTATATGTCATTTTTTATTAAAATATTTGTACTTAAAGAAAAAAAATATAGATTTGATAGTGCCATTTCAGTTAGATAAATTACAAGAATTGTCTGAAAAATGTGTTATGGAAAGTAAAAAAATAAAAAAAATACAATACAAAGATACAAAATTTCGATTTATTCAAATTATGAATTTATTATTATACGAAAATGAATCTATACAAATTTCCTTTTATATAACAAGTTATAAAGAACCATTCTTAAATTTAATTATAAATCAAATAAATGAACATCACGTTTATATATCTTATACATTAAAAATTAATAATGTTATAAATTATATTCATAATCCAAATCTTGTACATAATATTAATATTTTATTTGTAAATATTCCTGGAAAATTTGATGAAGGTACTATTCCTGAATTAGATAGTTATATTTTTACTATGTTTTTATAAATATGATTACTAAAAGAGTAACTAAATATACTTATTTCTCAATAAATGTACATAAAATATCTGCTGCATCTGTTAATTGACAATATGTTGGATTATATATTTTTCTACTTGGCTTACATACTACACAACTTAGATTTGTACATTTGTAATGATGATTTATTACAAACTTTGAACTTTTACAATATGGTACAACACAATTTATATTATTACAACATAATACATGTTCCCACACATTTCTAATAGTGTTACAAACTTGTTTTAGATAACAACATGTATAATCTCTACATTTATTAACATGATTAAGTAATATTAATCTTTGTTGAATTTTGTATAAATCTCTAATCCTTTTATGTCCATGATTTATATTTAATTTTAAATTACGATTGATTTTATGTAAAATAACTTTTTCTTTTTCTTTGTATGACATCTTTGTTTTATAATTTTTGTAATAAAAAGGATCAATTTTTATTTTTATAATCTTTACACCCTTAAAAATTTATAATAGGATATTTTGTCTCATTTAAATTTTCAAGGGTGTAAATATTTTTAATATTATATAAAAATATAATTTGTTATATTTATACATGTTTGAATCTTATTTAGTACAAGATATATTGAAATATTTAGTATTATGTAAAAATTGTAATAAATATTGTATATTTAATTATTGGACTACATGTTGTATTTGTAACATATTTTATTGTTCAGATTGTAATAATACTAATCTAACACTTAATTATAATAATTATGAAACACTAAGTAATTATTGTATTCCATGTAATAAAATGTTATTTCCATAATTTTTTGGTGTAAATATATTCTTTAAATTTTTCTATTTTTTTATTTTTTTTTTTCTATTTTTATGAAATACTTTACATATAAATATCTAAATAATAATGTTCAAAAAATAAAATTATTTAAAAATAAATTAAAAATTGGTACATCCACATTTTCTATTTCAAATAATTTTATTACCATTAATAATATTTTTATTCATAATGAATTTAGAAGACACGGATATGGCTCTTTTATGTTGAATCACATTGAAGATTTATCAATGAATTACAATAAAGACTTATCAAGTAATTACAATGAAGACTTACCAATGAATAATTATAAAATTGAAAAAATTAGCTTACTTGCTTGGCAACCGTATGATTCAACAAATGTATTAGATTTTTTTAAAAAAAATAATTATACATTAAATAATGAAAATGAAATTAAGTTATATGATGATTACGATACAATTTACGAATTACATAATTTCGAAAAAAATATTTCATTTCGAAAAATATAAAATTTTTAAAGAAAAATTTGAACATATTTAAAAATATAATATTACATATATTTATAACATGCGTTTAATAATTTTACTATCTCTATTTTTTAATGTATTCTCATTTGAATATGAACAACTTTTTAATGATTTTTTAACTAAATATAACAAAAACTATCATACTCGTGCCGAATTTAATAACAGACTAAATATTTTTATTGAAAACCACAAATTTATTGAAGAACATAATAGCAGAAATGGAACTTATCAACTTGGTATGAATCACTTGGGAGATCTTCGCAGTGATGAATTGAAACTTGGATACAATTTGGGAAAAGACTCATGCAGTAAATTTAATATTGATTACCAATACACATCATTGCCATCCAGTATGGATTGGAGAAATAAAAATGCGGTGACACCAGTTAAAGACCAAGGACAATGTGGAAGTTGTTGGAGTTTTTCAGCATCTGGTGCTATGGAAGGAGCTTGGTCTATTGCTACTGGTGATTTGATTAGTATTTCTGAACAACAACTAGTTGATTGCTCATCTGGATTTTTCTCCTATGGTAACCATGGATGTAATGGTGGTTTGATGGATTATGCTTTTCAATATGCTATTGATAATGGCATGTGTATTGAATCTGATTATCCATATCAAGCTGTCCAAAATTCATGTGAATCGTCATGTACTAAATATGCTGAATTCTCATCTTGTGTAGATGTTACACCTAATAATCAACAAGATTTGGCTGCTGCTGTAGCACAACAACCTGTTTCTATTGCTATTGAAGCTGATACGAAAGTATTTCAATTATACAAATCTGGTGTAATTACAGGTGATGCTTGTGGTACAAAATTGGACCATGGTGTATTAATTGTTGGTTATGGAACTGAAAGCGGTCAAGATTACTGGCTTGTTAAAAATTCATGGAGTGACCAATGGGGTGATGGTGGATATGTAAAAATTGGTAAATCTGATTCTACCAATGATGTAGGTGTTTGTGGTATTGCTTCTACACCTAGTTATCCTGTTGCCAAACATTAATTTTAATTAAAAAATGATTTTTTTTAAATTATTAAATACTTAATTAGTAAATATTTAATAATGTCCTTAAATGATGATGATCTAATTAAAAATCAAAATTATTATTCTGTACAAGAACTTGAAAAAAATGTACATCAATTAAATAAAAAAATACTTCTTGCAACTCAAATACTTGATGCTGATTTTTGTATTAAATATATATTAGACATGGACATTGATAATGGAAGTGAAGATTCATATATATATGACTTCGATTATATACTTTATTTTCAAAAACATTTATCACAAGAAGAATTAAAATGTTGTTTTGATGCTAGCATAAAACATCAAAAATAAATAAAAAAGAAAATGTTGATGTTAATATTATAAATGTCATTACAACATCTATAATTTAAATAAAATTAATGGTATAACCTATTAACTTTACATTTACGATTATAAAACCTATTATGGTTATATATTATATATATATATTTCTTTAAGTACTTTTATTTTTATTTTTTTATTTATTAATAGTCAATGGAAAAAAAAAAAAATAAATTTAAGAAACAAAATACTACTATACATAATAATGAAATAAAAAATAATGAAATAGGAAATAAGAATAATTATGAAGAAAATATTAAATGTATTATATTACCAAGTAAAAATACTACTACACAAAATACTAAATCTGAAAATAATGAAATAAAAAATAATGAAATAGAAAATAATGAAATAGAAAATAATGAAATAAAAAATAATGAAATAGAAAATAATGAAACAGAAAATAATGAAACAGAAAATAATGAAACAGAAAATAATGAAACAGAAAATAATGAAACAGAA
>Ga0129342_1000827_pt1 | contig 13682 bp, 13 predicted proteins | sample CPBDNA_5_FD_94426 | JGI IMG/M metagenome (GOLD analysis project Ga0129342, IMG submission 94426) | Freshwater to marine salinity gradient microbial communities from Chesapeake Bay, USA - CPBay_Sum_15_0.2_DNA | ecosystem: Environmental > Aquatic > Marine > Coastal | place: USA: Chesapeake Bay...
AAACGAGCGTTGGTTATGAAAACTTGATGTCATGTGATAGAATGTAAATCTGGTTAACAATCAGTGGTTGTAGTAATCTTGAAATGTTTTGGTTTTTTTTTCAATTTTTTTTTCAACGGAAAAATTTATGAAAATTTTAAAAATTGTGAAATTAAAAAAATTTTGTATTTTTTTTTCAATTTTTTTTTCAACGGAAAAATTTATGAAAATTTTAAAAATTGTGAAATTGAAAAAATTTTGTATTTTTTTTTCAATTTTTTTTCAACGGAAAAATTTATGAAAATTTCAAATTTTTTAAAAATTGAAAGTTTATTTTGTATCTTTTATTATTAATATAAAATGTCGTTTGTGCATTCGGACGAGTCCTATGAGAATTTGATGTTGTGTAAACATGTTGAAACTTCAGTATATGATTATTACATCAGCACAAAAGAAATCGCATACAAGAACACATTGTTATGTTATAATAATGTAAATATATACGAAGCTGAATGGAGATATGAGCGAGTGTGTGTGAAAGAGGTTGATACAGATGAAAATATATCGAATGAGTTGTTGGTGCTTTCAAAATGTATTCACCCGAAAATTGTTCAATTTTTAGGATTTCATAGAGGTTCGGCAAAAACAACTATATTGTTCGAATACATGGAAAATGGTAATTTACAAGAATATATGAAACACAACATGTTAACATATCAACATAAACTAAACATAATGTTAGACGTTGCGAAGGCGTTGCATTATTTACACAACAGGTATCCAGAAATAGTATTACACAGAGATATGAAACCATCTAACATACTGATAAACAAACACGGTGGGGCGAAACTGTCTGATTTCGGAATCTCAAAGATGGTGAAAAAGAAACAGGGTAACAACTACAATAGTCATTCTAGCGAAAAAGGAACATATATATGGATGTCTCCGGAGGTGTTGAGCGGTAATAATTATAACTGTTCCACGGATGTTTATTCATTTGGTTTAATAATGTACTACATATGGACTGGTACATTACCGTTTAGTGAGTTACAATTGAATACCGTTCAATTAATGTTTAAGAAAAATCAAGGGTCATTACAGTTAGCAAATATCGATAATTTTGAAGAGTTGAATAATTTGATTCAACAGTGTGTATTGTATCACTCCGTAGATCGTCCGAATACAGATAAAATAATCACCAAATTATTACAAATTATGGATGAACTATAAAATTTGAAAAAAATAAAATGAAAAAAGCTGTTACTGTTTGAATGGCATCTACAATGATTACAATGACACCACCCGGACCATATCACCCCCCATCCGTATACAGACGTCCAATTCGACCATATCGTCCCCCGTCAATGTTCATACATGAGAATATTCAAACATCATCTGTTAGGCGCATCAATTTCGATGAATATTGTGACGAAAATATTCACCTATCGGATAGGTTGAACAACACTCGCTTGAAATTGTTACCATGTGATGATGATAAATACGAGTGCTCCATATGTATGTCCAATGATACACCTTCTTTAAAAGGAAAATTATTGTGTGGACACACTTTTCACGAAAGTTGTATTAAACAATGGTTTCTACATTCGAAAAAAACATGTCCTTATTGCAGATGTGTTATTGATGTAAACTCGTTAATGTAATGAGCAAAACAAAAAAAAACAAAAACTTTATAAAGTAAAAAACATATTTTTTTTAGCGGTTACAAAAATGAATATGAGGGTGTGGTATAATATGATATGGTGTATTGCGATGTATAAAGATGGTATGGCGAATTGCGTGATGTATGATATAAAATGTAAGATATATGATTATTATGTTTTGTTGAACGTTTCGTTTATGTTAGAATATATACAATCATACGCTTTCAACTTGCCCACAGAATAACTTTTAGAACTATGTATAAAGAATGAAACGGGCGAAGATTGCTTATGTTTGTTTTCTTTGCACGCTCTAATTGTTGAAGAGTGAGTTGTTTTCAACTGAACAAAGTTGTTTTTGTGTTGTAACAACTGTCCTATAGAAATTCCTGTTACTGCCCCAACCAAAAATGATTTATGATGAATTAATTTATCCAGTCTGTTTTTAGTAATTACTGATAATAAAATTATTTTTAAATATCATTTTTTTACATCATTATAATAAGAATAATGAAGAGCAATGAAAAGAATTGTTATTATTACACCGAAGTTGTCTTGAAGAATAGAGAACTGGTGTTGATAGATGTTGCGATAGTGTTGACTATGGATCATAAAACATTAGAAGACGAGAATATCAAACAAATTATGGAGAGAGTTCCGACAAATCGATTGATCGTACAATTTAACAAAGGTTTTAAAAAATGTAACAAAAAACATTTGACAAAACAACAAAGCAATTATGATTTGTGTGACGCGACAGAAACCGCGTTAAAATATGCGTTTGGTGTTATGAAACTAGAGCATGTGTTAATATTGGAGGATGATGCGTATTTTGTGAAAAATATGGAAGACGAGTGGAAAAGTGTAAAAGATTTCATAAACAAAAACCGATTTACAGTCTATTCCTTGGGTAACTTTGGATATATAGTAAATCCTTTTAATATAATCTTCGGGGATAAAAAACATATCAAAGTATATGAATACGGTGGATCACATGCGTGTATATACAACAAAAGCTTTTTAAAATACTTTGACATGAATAAATGTTACCAAATTGACATATACTCGAAATATATTGAAAAAAGTTATGTGTATTATAAACCATTAGTAATTCAACATTTATTTGCATCTTCATCAAATTATCAATCATGGCCAGTTTCTGGTAAAATACTTTTTTATATTTTAAGGAATATTTGTGGTATGTTCAAACAATATCCGCCTGAATACAAAGATTTTAGAAGGTTAAACTACATAACAAGCACAGTAAGTTTGTTGACATTATTCGTAATCATTTTAATTTTAATACATGGTTCAATTGTTTTTTCACGGAATCGATCGTTTAAAACGCTGACTTAAACATGTAAATCATAATGGAAATACATTATGGAACGACGATAAGGGTGGTTTAGTTCTAAAAATCTTCATTGTAAAATCTGATGAAATCATCGATTGTATCAAATGGATACAAATCGTTGTTGGACGAATATTTAACACGCTTGCGGAGGCGGGTACACGGGGTGTTGAAGGGTACAAAAGATGTGTCATCGTATTCCTCATAATCGTTATTCAGAGTTTTTCTTAATGATTTGAAATCTATCATCGGTGGACGTGGGATGCAAACAGTTAGATTGTATATATTCATTCTTAATCTAAAGTATTGATAATAAATTTCAATTTTTATATGAAATAATAATGAGAAAATATAACACAATCCACAATAAAATAAAGGAACCGTGGCATATAGGGGAGAAAGTTTAATAGATAACAAATACTCGGATATTTAATTAAGAAAATACTGATAATAGATTAAAATATGCCCAAGTCACTTGTTTGTATGGTCTTGACTTCACATGTTAATGATAACATTGATAGAATATTGGAAGAATTAACAAATCAATGGTTTGATTTAAACAGTACTGCTCGTACTTGGACGATAATATTGTTGAACAGACAAGAATCATCAATCATTTCACTCAAAAAGATAATAGATAAGATACCAAACTGTTCGAGTAATGTGTTTGAAATGAGTAATTTTAGTGAGACATGGTCGGAAACACAAATTACGAACGAAGTGTTCAAAGTATTGCCCAGAAGGGTGATAAAGGACAAGATGTATATTGTGACAGACGAACATTCGATAAAAAAAGAAATCTATCCGACAAATAAAACCATTAAATATATATATGGGTTATGGGACTCTATGGACAATATGCCTTTATTCATGAAACAGTTGAAAAAGAACACCGAAGAGAAGTGTCCGTTGATGCGCGTTGATTTATTGAACAAGAATGATATAATGGAGATGATAGATAGAGATGTGTGGGATATGTTAAATATGAAAATTAAAAGAAAGGTTGTGATAGCTGATTTATCTAGGTATTATTTGATGTGGAAGGAAGGTGGTTTTTATTTGGATTTGGATGTGCGGGTGAATCAAAATTTGAGTGATGTGGTTAAGTTAAGTTTGAAAAACAATGAGAACATTATTTTGTTCACAGAACACGATAGCTGTAACCCGATGTATATGGGCCAACGGGAGGACAAGAACTATACACATAGAATATACAATTGTATGTTTTGGTCAAAAGAGAACGAAACCTTTTGGAAAGAGTGTATAGATTTGACAATCGAAAGATGCAAAATGTTGATTTCAGAGAACACAGAAATAACCGATGATGATGTTATTTGGGTATCTGGTCCGGATGTAATCACAACAGTGTACAACAAAAAATACAAAAATGCTAAGAAGGTCAAGGTGTATGATGGTACGGCTAGTAGAAAGATATTAACACATTTAAATGGTGGTACATGGAGAAATAAAAAGGATTATAAAAACTGATAAAATATATATAATTATTTATACATAATTATTAAACTAAATATATATTAATATCATGAATAAAGTACCGGCACTTATTGACACGATACCCAAGAGTTTCAAACATAACTCAATGTTACAAATTCAAAGAAAAAAAAACTTTCTGTATGTTGCGAAAAAAAAAATTTTCACGGACAAAACAAACATAAAAGAAGAAGAAAGTCGTGTGGTAATTGATAGTTATGTAGAGTGGTATGATATTAAAAATAAGAAGATGAGGAGAAAAAGATTTTTACAAGTGTATGATTGTGAAGATCAAGAATGTGAAATGTTGTAATTCGATAAAAAGCGAATGGGTTAGGGTGTTATATATATATCCATGTTGTAATAAATGGATACCTTAACATTATACGATTGTAGTCTAGATAGAATACGATTAGGCGATAAAAACGATGGTGGGTATGTTATATTTGATGATCTATCGTATGATGGTTTTATAAGTGGGGGGATTGAGTACACCAACACATTTGAAAATGAGTTCATAGAAAAATATGGAACACACTGTTTTGCATTTGATTATTCGATTGCGGAATTACCTGAAAAGAATGATAGAATTACATTCAAAAAAATAAAAATCAATAATGTGGATAATTTATCCAATTACATTGATTTGTACGATAATTGTTTTGTTAAAATGGATATTGAAGGTTCTGAATGGGATTGGTTATCATCGTTGTCTAAGTCCACATTAAGCAAAATATCACAAATGGTGATAGAATTTCATTTTTTGTTACAAATCGATGAAGATGCCACATCGTTACTTAACGTATTTATGAAACGGATGCAAATAATTGATAAATTAAACGAAACCCATGTGATGTGTCATATTCATGCTAATAACTTTTCTCAGAATATGAAGTTTAATGATAATACACTTCCTAGTGTAATTGAATGCACATTTTTGAATAAAAAGGTGTTTGTGGAGAATCCAAGTTATTTATTGTTTGAAAATCTAAGAAGTATACCAACTGTGTATGATGCGCCGAACTGTGATAAAATAGACGATACCACAAGTATTTTAAACTATCCTCCTTTTGTAAATTCACAATTTAAATTGATTCGTTTTTAAAAATCGAATGTGACAATATATATATATATTATAAATAAATGAAGTCGAAGGCAATACTTTTTGGGATAAACTACGTGTATACACCATCATCTCGTTTACGAGGTTGTGTGAATGATGTGAGAAATATGGGTAAGTATCTTACAGAAACCGGACAATATGACGTTGTGAAAATATATACGGACGAGGATAATGAGGAAAATACAAGAGGTCATTCGATAATAAACAAACTTTATAAATTGGCATTGGATTCTCATCGTTATAAGTTAAAAAAAGTATGGATTCATTTCAGTGGTCACGGTTGTGGAATCGACGATAAAAGTGGGGATGAATCAGACGGAAAGGACGAATGTATATTACCGTCCGATTATCAAAGATCCGGTGTGATCACGGATGATTTGATAAAAAGGGTATTACGCCATTTTCACAAGAACACCATTGTCACATGCGTTTTCGATTGTTGTCATTCTGGTACAATTGGTGATTTGAAATATGTATACAAAAATAATGAAAAGTGTCCGGAAAAAATCAACAAATTGTCCAAGTGTCAAGCAAACATTTGTTTGATTTCTGGATGTATGGATAACCAAACATCTGCAGACGCTTATAATGTGCAAGGAAAAAGACAATTTTCGGGTGCGATGACATCTTGTTTATTGATGGTATTAAAGCAAGATAAAAATATTCATAATGTTTTAAAGAATTTGAGACAACTTCTCCAACAAAAAAGTTTCACTCAATACCCAATATTATCATCTAGTTTTATTGTGCCCAACAATTATTGTTTACAATAAATAAAACACTATAGGAAACATATTTGACAAAAAGAGTTTAATAACAAATGCTAAATATAAATTTTACAATTTACTTCGATACAAAATATTTCGCATTTTGTCATCTATGATTTGATAAGCCAAATCATAAATTAACATAGTATTAGATTGGTTGTTAGATATTTTGAAACAAAGTTCATTAATTTTTTTGTTTGTCGATAGAGCATTTTTATTATACTTTTTTATTTGTTCTCTTGCAATTTTTTGCAATAAAATGCGAGTATCGCCTTCTGCAAATTTACAACAAGTTAAGAAATCTCTGTGTCCAAAACCGGATTCGTGCATTATCGCATAACTTCCGATTTCATTTTGAAGAGCGTGAACATGTTTGATTGAATCGTCCACACATTTTATTTTCGCGATTGCAATATCGTTAATGAGTTCGTTATTTGGTAACTGTTTGGATCTCAAATATTGGCACAATTTGATTTCGCATATTTTCGCAAATTTGTCACACACTTCATAGTTGATTTGATTGTTTTTGAATATTTCATGAATATGTGGTATGGTAATAAGTTTTTGTGATCCGTCTTTGGTCCAACAAGATTTGGATTCCGCATATTTTCTTGTATTTTCAAACAGTCGATTACGAAACTCCAGTGCGGCTTGTGCGACACACAATCTTCCTGAAAACAATTGTTGTCCAACGATATTGAACGAATTGATATTACCTTTCATATAAACATTGTCATCGTCCATAATATCAATGTATTTGTTCAATAAAGCGGTTTTAGGAACACGAAAATCTTTGAACATTATTGTGGCGTTGTCTAAATCGTTACCCACCGTCTTTTTTCCCATATCCCACACACTAATACCAGGTAACAGTGTACCATTTTCTCGTAAAGTAACGAAAAACCCTTGAACACCGTATTGTTTGTTGTTCACAACGAGGGTTGCTATGATGACCGCTTTGTCAGCGACTAAACCTTGTGAGATCCAGTTTTTTGCGGATTCCATGGTGGGAGAGTTAATCACGAATTGTTTAGTGTCATTGTCCCATTTGGCGCTGAGGTTGATAACCAATCCGGAATGAACACCTGCAAATGTTTCGGTTAGACAGAAACAACCCAATAGACCGCGCTCCTGTACATCATGTAACTCCTCGATATGGTGTTGGGTACCTAATACCAAAATAGTACCTGAAAAAAGATTATATTGAACGGTAAAGCGTACCCAAAACCCTGTTCCAATATCGAGAGAAGACGATGCGACGATACGATGTGCTAGAAAAAACTTTTCTGGATTGGAATATAAATCTGTGAAAAGTAATATTTTGGATTTGATTAACTCTCTCATTTGTTGAGAAGAGTTCTCATCATTTGAATAATTATTTAATTTAGATTTAAAAAATTTCGTAAACATTTTAAAATCCATTAAAAATCTTTTAATAATTATATAATTTATTTATTCTAAACGTTTATATAAGTTTATTACTTTATTAATTGCAAAATTACTCAATACATAAGTGAAGTAAACCCCGAAACTATACAGTCCAACAAACAGAACTTGATGAATATAGTACTCTTTAATTACTGAATAATAATGCACGAAGTAATAGATCAATCCCAATCGATAGTAACCGTAAACCAAAGCTTCAATGGTGTTCGCTACAGCTAATAGAACGGGGTCGTTTGTCAATTTAGATAAATAATAATACCCGAACAACGCCAAATTGGAAAATTCAAGATCTCGAAAAATGGTAACAGTCAAGTAATAAGTATCCGGATTTGTCATCATAAGAAAAAATATACTTACCATATGATGAAAAGAATATACAACCCGTTCCGAGTAAGTGTAGTATTTCGTATATACTATATTCATAATATCGTTGGTATAATAACCCAGTGTGTTTACGATCGCCATTGGATGCATATTGTTGTTCAAGAAGTAGACAGAGGATACATTATGCAACAGACCAGTGAAATGAAGTGGTTTGGTAGAAACGAAAAAGGAAACAATATTGGTTAGAGAAGTCCAACAAGATAACGATAAAAAGTACGATTTTAACATTTTAGATTAAATATGTATAGTCATTGTTTAAATAAATTAGTAATTGTAGATACTAAATTGATATTGAATAAGTATCAACATGAACAAACAGAAGAGTATGACGCCAATTGAATGACAAAATTTAAGAAAACATTGGTCTTTGAATTTTTCGTTTTCGTTTTCGTGTCCGATTGTTGATGCACCAGTGGTGTCACTGATTTGTTCGAGATCTGTGTATGTGGTGGACATGGTTGTATGAATTAAATGATAAAATAATCTTTCAAATTTTTATTTTTATGTCATGAACAAAACAACTTCATGAGTTCGAGGTGATTTCTTTTGGAAAGAAGCGTGTAAGCACGTCGGGATCGAAGCAGGTCAATGTAAATGAATAGTTCGAGACAACGCTGTGGAACATACCGCGATGAAATCCATTTCCTCGTCTTCTTCGTCTGGATAGTTCAACCGGATACCAATGTTCTCTATGTTGTCCCCACTGAATCCCTCATACCAGAGCATGGTATTCCCGAAAGTTTTGATAGGTCGCATAATTTGTTTCAACCTAGAACTGCCTACCTTAACATCTTTGTATTTGTCTTCGATGAATTGGAAATATTTGGTATGGAAATCTTCAACCCTACCGATAACTTTGTTGTAAATATCATCAATCAATCGTTTTTCCCATTAACCGTTACCGACATGAACACCCACTAACTTGTCATTTCGAGTATTTTAAGGAGGGACAAAAAAAATAAAAGTTAATATTAATTTGATAGTGAAAAATATTTTCAGATATAGAAATATGAAAAAACAAATAGAAATAATATATATTCAATTTTAAAATTCGTTAAAATATACAAAACAGACGGATGCTGGACAATGATCCCCTAAAAAAGGTAATCATACTTATCCTGTAACTCCCTTTCCATTATTACCCAATCTCTATATTTGATATAATCATTGTATCTATATTTTTCTCGTGTGTAATTATATACAATATCGGCATAATTATTTGTTTTTGCCGTAAATATTATATTAGAATTATGTTTCACTTCGATTTTAACAAACGGATTTACATCTAACATATCATCAATTGTATATAAATATGAATATTCATATGGAGGAGTCCAGCCTGGATTAAAAAAAATAGAATCTTCTGTTGTCACAACGTTTTGAGGTTTTTTAATGGTTATTACAATTTTATAACTGGAATCATCGTTAGTAATGTTTGATCCCCATAGTTTTTGCCATAACGGAACCATATTTTCATCACGATATTCATATATATTTTTTATAAAAAATAAGAATTTGTGAGTAAAACCCTGGATATTATCCCTATAAAATGTAATGATATCTGCTAGATTTACAGGTCCTATATTAACTTCTGTATTATTAGGAATATTTGCATAATTATTGAACGAAGTAAGAACATGTGTTATTCCAGATTCAACACCAATGTATAAATAGACGTTATTGAATATCATATTTATTTTACCTAAATTATTCAAAGGAAATCTAATATTTTCTAATTCTACATCATGTAATTCTTCTGTAGTACCCTCCTTTAGCATAAAGAAAAACCAATGATAATAGTAGTCGTCATTATACAAATTTATATAATTAAAGTCATAAGGTGAGTCTGCATACATATATCTATCCGCATAATTTAGAGTTGTTGTACGGTAATATAAAGGTTTTGTCGAATAATTAATATTTTTTGGTCTTATTGAAAATGATTGATAATATATTCTATACATTCTATCATTATAATCACCTAATTTGTAGTAAGTAGATGAACTCTTTGCGAAATAATCATCAACAGGGTACGCATCTTTTACACTGTAAATTGACCCTTTCCATGGTTCGATTACAAATTCACAATAAGTATCTGGTGTTGTTACAAGAGTTAAAGAGTATTGTTGAGAGTTATGTGCAGAAAGATATTTTCCATCAAATAGAATATAGAAAGTATTATTTCCATTGGCTTTCTCTAAACTAATTTGGTATTGAGGTAATCGGAAATCGATTCCATAATCATAGACTCTCATTGTTGGATTAATTTGTTGGTATACATATGGGGATACGTTACCTATTTTACTTAATCGTATAGAGGGTAATCCATCATTCGTTAAGTTTGTTTCCGCGTGTACTAGTTGGATATTGTGTTCATCATCCAATCTTCCTAACAAACCACCATTTGGTAAAATCATTTCCAATAATTCTTCACTATCATATTGATAATCTAGTGTTGTTTCATCGAAATTACTACTTGATATAGTTCCATAATATTGATACACCTTTTCAATCTTAAAGTAATATATTGTTCCTACCAACAAATTAGATACATTGATCGATGTACTTCCAGATGAAAGCGACAAAGAATTATCCTCGCTACCACTCGATATTCCGTAAAACAATGTGATTGTCGGTGTTACAGACGGATTTCCGTTATTTCCTAAACTATAGTTAATTGTCATATAGTCGTATGATACACCTGTTGCGGAGGTAATCGAAGGTGTTGTCGGTGCGGTTGCGGTGAAAGTATCAATTGTAATTATTTTTTGAAGACCGTACTCATTTTGATAGGTACCTGTTAATGTGTATATTCCTGCTCCATTGAATGATGCTGGAGACATTACAACAGACACTTCGGTTGTATTACTCCCTAATGTTCGTGAAAATTGATATATTGGATTCGCTAATAAATTGATACCCGTGAAACTACCTCCAGATATTGTCGGTTGTGTATTGGTTGTGGTATCTGATGTAATACTTCTTGTGAACCCTTGTGTATTTGTTTGGGTTGCTATACAATATATACTTCCAAAATGAGAAGCAGTCATCGTAAAACTTGATGAAGTCGCACCTGATATTGGTGAACCATTTTGATACCACCGATACGTTGTTAAACCAGAAGTGAAAGTAATTGTAGTTCCCGATACCGATACACTTGTTGATAGTGTTGAACCACCCGTAAAACTAACCGATAAATTGATATCAGCAGTTAGAGATGCTGTGTACCCATAGGAATCCTTTATTGACACAGATGTTGATTTGTTTCCACCTGTATCACTTGCTGCGAAGGTAACATATACTTTGTTTCCTGTTATACTTATAGAAGAGCCTCCAGATATATGTGGTGTACCCGTTATATTCCATAATCCATTAACATAACTTACGGATACAGTAAAGTAAAATCTCAACGATGATCCCGAAACATGTATAAAAGAAGATGTAGTAAATGATACACTGGGGTTGTTAATATAAAATGTATTTGATGTTTGTGTTGCATACAACCCCAATTGATCCGTCAATTTAATTTGAAAAGCATGAGTTCCCACCGTTAAAATATTGGTGCTTATTGATGTATGTGTTCCAAATCCTGTTGTTGGTAATTTACCGTATAAACTATTATCTTCTAATTTATAAGTTCCATTAGCATTTACATTTGAAATACCAATATTAAATGTTCGATTTCCGTTAGGACTTATTGTACCAATATTGAAACTTGGACTTATTATGGTTATTGTGTTCGAGTCAGCGGATGACTGTTCGTAAACATTCTTTGCTCTAACCTTCCAGATTCCAATACTATCTGTTTGTATTGAGTAATAAGTATTGGTATTATTCTGTATTATTGCAGAATCTTTCTGCAATTCAAAAGTTATTGTGCTTAATTTATCATCAATTGAATTATTCGTGTGAGTCCAAGTTAATTGTTTTGATCCATAATTGATGTTCAAAGATGGTGCATTGGTTGGTGCACTAAATGTAAACGGAGTTAATTCTAAAGTCTGTGACATTTCAAAAGTACTTACTTCAAAGTGATTACTTATAACATTAATATAATGACTATCTGTTTTTTTGCTTGTTTCATCTACTCTTAATATTCCACTATTTCCATAACTTGGTATAGATGACAAACTTAAATCATATGTTTTGGTTGATTGGTCAGGAGTAGATTGACTCATATCCTGTGTTATCCCCGTATCTACCTCTCCCGTATATCCGTTTATACTCACTAGGAACTTGATTTTTTTTTCTGAACTAGACCAATCAGCAACATATGTGTTATGAGGAACAAAGGTTATTGTTATCGTGTTCTCATTCTTAACAACAACACTGTTTATAACGACATTTCTTATAGTAGCTATATTTTGTCCACCAGTTACCTCTATATTTTCCACAATCGTTCCTGTTCTTGTATTTGTAAAAGTCCCTAACACCGTATAAAAGTTACCAGCACTTAATCCCGTAAAATATCCTAAATCCAAAGGTAAAAATGCTGGTAGTGTTATCCTTGTCGGTATTGTACTTACTACTGTACCACCCACATCATCGTCTTCATACAGATTAAACACGACATCATATTCGAATGTATATCCGTTATTATGAGACAGTAATGTCAATTCCATACCGATATCTTGTCCTGAACTCATTGCCGCACCGATAGTTATTGCTCCATTTTCATCCAATTGACTCTTTACCAAACTATCCAACGAAAGACTTCCAAACAGTATATTTGAACCGGCGTTTACATCACCCTCCGTACTGTACACATCCGTCATGAAATTTATTGCTGTTGCGCTGTTCAACTCCAAAATAGGTTCAGAACCACCTATCGTAACATCCGTAGTCGTCAATTTATTTGTTAATATTTTGTTTCCAATATAAGTGCCTAAAGTATCAATACCAGTTCTCGTGTCTGAAGGTGGTGCAGTATCTGGACTCAATGTGACGGGTGTGTGAGAAACAGGCGTGTTGATAACCTTATATATGTAGTTACTCAACGAATACGCAGTGCCTTGGTGGTTATAAATAATGTTCGAAGAGTTTGAAAGATTCAACAGTTGTACATTGGTTGCTGTGGACAAATTAATGAAATGAACATTATTGTTAATATGCGAATGTGTGGAGAATATTCCCGATGTATGAATCTCGTCCACTATTAACTCGGATGTATTAGTTGTCAAATCTATTTTTGTATTGTCAGGTTCATCCACATCACCTGTCCATGTGTTATGTATGACGGAACTTATACCGGATGAAACAATAGCCGTATCGAATACAACTTTCCTAATGTATTCGTCAAACGGCACATAATTAATTAAAATATTATTGGTCGATAACTTTATTTGGGTGTTCGTCTCTAAAACTAAATCACTTTCCGATCGCAAATGAACCACATCAATTTCTTTATTTATTATATTACTCGTCATACCACCTCTTTAAAAAATAAAAATGATTTTATTTTTTTGAAATTATTTTCTAAATTT
>Ga0129342_1000828_pt1 | contig 13673 bp, 14 predicted proteins | sample CPBDNA_5_FD_94426 | JGI IMG/M metagenome (GOLD analysis project Ga0129342, IMG submission 94426) | Freshwater to marine salinity gradient microbial communities from Chesapeake Bay, USA - CPBay_Sum_15_0.2_DNA | ecosystem: Environmental > Aquatic > Marine > Coastal | place: USA: Chesapeake Bay...
ATTTTCCATATTAATACCAGTTAAATCAGTATGTAATACTGTATTTGTAAAATCACTAGATATACCTGAAGTCGTATTTCTAGAATTTACAGTATATCTAACTTCATTAGTTAAATCAGTCACTATACCAATTAATGTATTAGTTTTTGTTTCATTATCTCTTATTCTTTTTAATATAAAAAATATAGCAAAAGATATTATAACCGTTACAATTGCTAAAATAAATGAAACACTTGTAGCAAATTCAAAAATTTTAAATATACTCATAAAATTCATTTATAATATTAAATATTTAATTAAACTTATTAAGTATTTTTTATTGTAAATACTTTTTTGTATTTTCTAATATTTCTTGTGGATATTTTAAATCATTAAGAACCTTAATTGCTCCTTTTTTATCACTAATACCTGGTAATAATTTATATAAATAAACAAAATCATTATTTTTTTCTTCTATTTGCATTTTATAATTTTTAATTTGCTTACTATTTTCTATATTTTTACATAAGGTAGTGAAATGAGTAGTTAATAAGAAAGAAACTTTATATTTATTTAAGTATTCAATAAATGACGTAGCACTTGCTATTGCTTCATCAGGATTAGTTCCAGAATAGAGTTCATCAAAAATACAGAATATTCTTTGATTATTATTTTCTTTAATATAATTTATTATTTCCAAGCATCGTTTTGCTTCTGCTTGAAATAAGCTATCACGACCAGAAGTATCTGGAATATTCAAATAGCAAAATAATGAATCAAAAGGATGTAATGTTGCTGATTTAAAATAACCAACACCGATACTTTGTAATAGAATTGTATTTAATAAAACAGATTTTATAATAGTAGTTTTACCTGATGCGTTTGGTCCAGTTATAATATTATTATTAGACAAGTTAATATTATTTTTGATAGCTTTTGATTTATCTATACTTGTATAATATAATTCTTTGAATGAAACTTTATTTAATGTATTATATTTACCATAATTAATAGTTTTATTAACTATCTTATTTTTTAAATTACAATAAAGTTTTAAATATGCATTAAAATAAAAAGAAAAATAGAATGATTTTTGAATGTCTTTCTCATTATATATAATGTAAAAACATTTCATGATATATCCAATATTAAATAAATTATTAAAATTCCACTTTTCTGGACTATTCATAATAAAATCATTAAATTCCATTAAAATTTCTTCATGATTCGTTAATTCATTATAAAATGGTTTAAATTTACTATAATTTTCAATAATTTTTTTATGCTTACGAATATTTGATATGGATATTTTTAAATAATTATTAATATCTGTTAAATTATTACACATAAATGACATATTTTCATGAAATCTAAAACAATTTCTAATATTATTATAAATTTGCATAAAATACATGAAACAACTAAATAAACTATATATCTTATTTTGTAATGTAAGCTGATTAAAGTTTAAAATAGTATTTGCAAACATTTTTTTTAATATTACTTCATTAACAAAAGTGTAATATTCATTAATTGATATATTTACTCCTTTTAACTTCATAACAAAATATGGTAATATAATACCGAAAATAGGCATAATTAAAGAAAATATAGGTGAAAGTAAAGAAAAAATAGAAATAATTTGCAAAACCCATTCTGAATTGTTTAAAAAATAAAAGTATTTAATATCAATATAGTTATATTTTTGTATAAAATTATTATCTTCAACAATTGAATCAATGCATTCTAAATCAACAAATTCGTAATCTTCATTATTTAATTTTTGAATCATTTTTTGATTTTCTTTTAAAAATTTAATATCATTTGTATAATTTTTAGAAAAATTGTGAATCAAATTATTTTCATATTTATTAGAAGGTTCAAATATTAGATTGTAAATAGGTTTATCTTTTTCATTATTAGTTTTTGTTAATTCTAAATCATCATTAATATTTTCTTCTAACTTAATATTTTTATCAATATACTCAATTGGTAATTTAAAATATGTTTGTCTTTCATAATCAAATTCCATATATCTTTTATAAATAATAATTTATGTTTTTTTTAACGATAATAGATAAATAAATTTTAAAATTGAAATAATAATTTAAAAATTAAATAGTATATAGATTATGACAGAAATTATGAAAAAATATTCATTGGAAGATATTGATAACATTTCAGTAGATGGATTTAGAATAGATTTAACAAATACTATAAATTTAAACAATATTGAAAACATATGTAATGATTTAACTATTCCATTTGAATTTAGAAAGTATCATCATGATAATATATTTGAAAGAAGAAAAAATATAGTTTTTCAACCTAAAAAACAAGAGGAAAAGAAAGGTATTGAAAAAAGTATACAAGATATACAATTAATTCTAAATAAGTTAACAGCACAAAATTATGAACATATATATAAAGATGCTATTGATATAATAGATAATTTATTGAATAGTAATAAGGTTGATGAATTATATAAAATAAATAAATTTATATTTGAATGTGCATCTCAAAATAAATTTAATAGTGAAACATATGCAAAATTTTATAAGGAATTAATTAATGAATATGCATTACTGGATGGTTTAATTATTAAAGAATTAAATGATTATTTAGATAAATTTAAAGATATTAAGTCATGTGATGCAAAAGAAAATTATGCAGAATTTTGTAAATTAAATCGTATAAATGAAAAAAGAAGAGGACTAAGTTCATTTATAACAGCATTGGTAAATAATGAATGTATAGATATATCATGTATAGTAGATATACTAGTAGATTTACAAAATGCATTAAAAATAGAATTAATGAAAGAAAATAATGAAAGTACGTGTCAAGAAATTAGTGAAAATTTATTTATACTATATAAATGCAATATGATAAAAGATATAGAAAAAGAACTGTTAAAAAAATTAAAAAGTGAAGTAGAAGAAATATTAAAATACAATAAAAAAGAAGTAAAGAGTTTTAACAGTAAAATAAAATTTAAAATAATGGATATAAATGATCAAGTTTTAAAAAAGATAGAAATGTAAAAGAATAATAAATTAGAATAATAAATTTTAGATTATAAATTAATGGGCAAATTATCTTTAACAAAATAAACATTACCCTCTTCAGTCCATTCAGAAACAATTGTTAATATTTCAACTCCATTTTTTTTTGCTTTTATTACAGCTTCTCTATATATAGGGTCAATAAGTGATGGTTGAAATGATGAAACATCAGTTCTTTGTATAACATAACATATAATAGAACGATAACCCTTCATTGCCATCTCTTCTAATTCTGTAATATGTTTTAGAGCTCTTGGACTAACAGTGTCTTTTACTTTCTTCCTATAACCGTCTGGGAAATATGATATTTTACTATTATATGGTAATTGTGTAAAATCCATATTTTTTTTTTCTTTTGCTAAACAATCTACGTAATCAGCTAACGGAACATTTTTTACTTCTAAAATAAATGGTTTATTATTTGCATCAAAACCTGCGAAATCAAATCTAGAATTTAAAAATTTTTTTTCTCTTTCATATGATGTATGATTTTTTAAACAAGTAATCAAATTTAATTCAAGGCATTTATCTACAATTTGCTCAGCTAATTTTGGATTTATTCCAATTAATATTGATTGATTTTTTTCTTGTATTTTTGAAAGTATAATTTTATGACTGCAAACATTTTTATTATTTGTATTTTTTTCCATGTAAACAACTGCATCTTTATCAGCAAGACCACAACAACCTAAAGCTGAACTATGAGCCAGTATTGTATTATTTTCTAAATTAACATCAGCTACATATGGAGTTTTACATGTAGCAGATGGACGTTTAATAACAGTTCCTTGTTGAAGTTCAAGTTTAAATAATAACATGAGTCAGATTTATATTTTAATATATAGTAAAAATAAAGTTTTTTATTTCAATTTTAAATATATATAATAAATAATTTAATAAGATTTATTTATGATATACTATGTCTGATAGAATAATAGAAGAATTAATAGAAAATAATTGTGTAAGAATAGGTAATTTTAAATTAAAAAATGGGGAAACATCAAAATATTACTTTGATATGAAGAATTTAATATCTTATCCCAAGTTATTAAAAACTATAGGAGATAATTTATATAATTCAATTAAAGATTTGGATTTTAATCTTATATGTGGAGTTCCATTAGGTGCATTACCAATTGCAACCTATATTTCAACAAATTATAATATACCGATGATAATGTTTAGAGATGAAGTTAAATCTTATGGTACAAATAAAAAAATAGAGGGTAATTATAAAGAAACAGATAAATGTATAATAATAGAAGATGTAATTACATCTGGTGGTTCAGTTGAAAAGGTTGTTAATATTTTAAAAGATAAGGTAAATATAGTAGGAATAGGTGTAATACTAAATAGACAACAAGGTTATGAATGTAAATATCCTTTAAAAAGTGTAATAACAAAAACAGATATAGTAAGAGAAAGGTTGAAAAAAATAATGAAGGAAAAAAATAGTAGATTATGTTTTTCGGCAGATTTGGATGATTGTGATAAATTACTTAAAATGCTAGATGATGTTGGTAAATATATAGTAATATGTAAAATACACTATGATTTTTATAAAGATAATGATGATTTTAAAATTCAATTAATTGAACTATCAATTAAACATAATTTTTTAATTATGGAAGATAGAAAATTTGTAGATATTTCAAGTACAGTAAAGAAACAATATAAGAAGTTTTATAATTGGGTTGATTTAATAACTGTAATGGGTAATGTTAATAAAACTGTGGTAGAAAACTTATCATGTGTTTTATTAGTAGCAAACATGTCAAATAATGATTATGATTATTCGGAAAGATGTCTTGAAATATCCAATGAATATGGTAAAAATATGATAGGATTTATAACACAGAAACGTTTAGAAAATGAAAAAATGATATGTATGACACCTGGTATTAATTTAAAAAGTAATGGTGATAAAGATCAAAAGTATAGAAATGTGGATGATGTAGATACTGATATATTAATTGTTGGAAGAGGTATATATAATGATGCAAATTATAGAGATGCTTGTATAGAATATAGTAAATTATAAATAATACTTTATTTTTTGTCTTTACCACCTAATCTTTTACATAAGAATGGTTTATTTTGAGCTTCCTGACATTTCCAATCTTTAAAATAAGTTTCATCAGGTAAAACAATAGAACCTTCTAATTTACGTACAACACTGCATATAGCTTGGTCATGTCTATGGTCAATAAAACCAGGTTGTGCGCCATATTTCTTCGCATTATTTGTTATTAAATTATGATCATGTTTAACCGCATTTAAACACTTTTCAAAAATATCAACTACTTTCTTGTTTTTTTGCATAATTAATAAACTAGTCATATACTGAGGTGAATTTGCAATTTCTCCATCAAATGGTACATTAAAATAATTAAAAACATTATTTGTATTCCATTTTTTTTCTATTTGACCTTTAGTTAGTTGAAAAGAAATTATTTTATCTACGCTATTATTTTTTATTAGTTCAATATATTCTTTAAATCTTTCTTCACCTTTTATGTTAATAACACTTCCACTATCTAAATAAATTAAAAATTCGTCGTCATTTAAATATTTTAATTTGTCTAGAATAATTTTAAATTTCCAGACATACCATTTTGTTTTTGATAAAATCATATCTTTAAATTCTTCTTTAAAATCTTCATCTAAATCATCCATACTTAATACACTAATACTACTAAACCAGTTTGTTGATTTTGCCTGTTGAAATATATTTTTTTTTGCAGAGTTGAAATGTTTATCACCATAAGCTATAAAGTGTATTTTATTACCGTTAAATATGTTATCACTTTTATCAAAGAATGACATTATATTATTATTTTAGATAAATAAATTACTTATAAAACATATAAATAAAATATTAATACTATTTATATGGTATTATCAAAATTAGATACTTCGGTAGAATATGAAGAAAAAAAAGATTTATTTAATGATGACAATGGTTATGAAAACAACATTTATGAAATAAAATTAAAAAAAATGAAGGTAAAATTAAGCGTAACTTTTGGAAGACAAAAATTATATTTAATAAAAAAAAATATAGTTTTTTTTCCAATGTACTTACTAAATGAAAGTAAAATAATATGTCAACTTGGTATTATAGAAATGACAAATAAACAATTTTCAAAAATAATAGATGAAAATGATTTTATAGATATTAGTCTTTTAAGCAAATTTGAACCATTAATTTATGATTATGTAAAAAATATAGATATTAGAAAATATGCATTAGATATAATAGAGGAAAAGAAACATATAGAAAAAATAGATACTGAGCCTTTTGAAAATGATGATGATGAAAATAAAAACTATGATGAATATTTATTTAAAAAAGATAAAACAAATGAAATAAAAATAGGTAAAGAAGAAAATGTATTAAATAATAAAATAGATTCACTTTGGATACAACAATTTATGAAAAGCGACCAATATAATTTAATAGATAATGAAGGTGGTGGTGATTGTTTATTTTCAGTAATAAGAGATGCATATAATGGTTTAGGTTGGAAAACAACCGTTCAAAAATTAAGAGTTGTATTATCAAAAGAGGTAGATACTAATTTATTTAATAATTACAAGGAATATTATACTCTTATTGAAAATAATTTGAATTCTGAGGAAAAAGAATTAAAAATAATAATGGAAGAAACGAAACTTTTAAAAGAAAAATTTAAAAAAACAAATGATAGGTCATTACAAACATCTTATAAAGAAAAAGTAAAGGAAAATAAATTACGCTTTGAAAAATTAAAGTCTCAAAGAGAAATGACAAAAGAATTATTTAAAGAAATACAATTTATGAAAAAGGTAAAAAAAGAGGATGATTTGAAAAAAATAATACAAACATGTAATTTTTGGGCTGATACATGGGCTATTTCTACATTAGAAAAAATTTTAAATATTAAATTAATAATATTATCAAGTGAAGCTTTTAATAATGAAGATATTGATAATGTATTATTATGTGGTCAAATGAATGATATAGTAGAAAAGGATTTTACTCCTAATTATTATATAATAACTGAACATACAGGTGACCATTATAAATTAATTACGTATCAAAATAATACAATTTTAAAATACGAACATTTACCTGAAAAATTAAAAGAACTAATAATAGAAAAATGTGTTGAAAACAGTGAAAATGGTCTATACAATAAAATACCAGAATTTAAAGAATTAAAGAAATCTGTAAAAAAAGATAATGATGATGAAGATAAAGTAGATAAGGTGGATAAAGATTTAAAATTTCAAGAATTAATAGATTATGATAATTCGGTAGTATTTCAAATATATGGAAAATCAAATGATAAACCATTACCTGGAAAAGGTTCAGGTGAAAAGATTTCCATGGAACAAATAAAGGACTACAGTGAATTAAGTAAAATAATGGATTGGAGAAGAAAACTAAGTGATGCTTATATAACTCCAATAAAGATTGATGATTATACATGGAATAGTATTGTGCATTATATGAATGGAAATAAGTTTAAATCAAATATGGATTATTATAAGCAATTTACGTTAGAATCTAGTTCTGTTATTTCTGAAAGTGTAGAAAAAGCAAAAGAAGCAGGTAATTTAAAAAGTAAAATAAGACCAAAAGATATATCAATAGATGAAGATTATGAAATTAAAAAAAGTGAATTATTATTAAATGCTTATAAAAATAAATTTGAACAGCATGAAGAATTTAAGAATATATTAAAATTAACAAGAAAGTCTACTATTAAGAATTATTTGAAAGGAAAAGAAGCAGAAATAAATTATGAATTAATGAAAACACGTGAAATAGTGTAATAATTATATTTATTTATAAATATAAGTAATTAAATAAATATAATGATATTTATTATGGATAAATTGCCAGATGATATAAAATTAAAAATTTTAAGTTATACATATAAACCTCAACCTAAAATTTTATTAGATGATTTAGACTCGTTTTTAACATCAAAGAGTTTATTAATAAAAATGTATAAAGTTTTATTTGGAAATGAACCAGAGGGTAGTAATGCATACGCTGATTGGCTTTTGAATGATACTATTTCTTTTATGAATGACCATATTGCAACTATGAATGGATATACAAATAAGCATTATGACTATTGGAAAAGACTTATTACATTAAAAGATAAAACAAATAAAGAAATATATAAAAAAACTTTATTTATTGATTCAATAAAAACATCAATGGATGCAACTAATATAAGATTAGCATTGTTAAATCATAATGAAAGAATGGATTTTATAGGTTCAATTGCTAAAGTTTTATATGCATCGGGAGAGCTTACTATAACAAATTAATATAAATATTATATACAATAATAAATAATATTTTATTTTTGGTCAGCTTTTGTTTTCATTGTCATTTTTAATTTTTCTAGATATAATATTCCATCCATAAGTTCTTCTTGTGCATGTTTTATCCAATCTAAAGGAGCCAAATCATCTCTGTCTAAAGTAGTATTATATTTTTCTACACCAATATTTGAACGATTTATAAAACTTTGAATAATAGAATTAACAATAGAATCATTAGTGTAAGATTTATTTGGACATATAGAATTTATTTCTGTTGAAGAATTCATAATTATTTTAAGACTATGTATTTATATTGTTATTGAAGAATTATTATAATAATTATTAAAATTACTTATCATAACAAATTAATATAAATAAATATAATCAAAAATAGATAATCTAAATGTTTTTTGTATATATGAATTTTTATTAATTTTGGAATTATATTTATGTGATATATTTTTTATTGTTTTTAAAAATGATTCATTGTTATAATTATTTTTAATTAAATTTGAAAAATGAATTAGATTCTTTTCAGTCTTAGAAAAATATACATAATTTCTATTATTTTCTTTACAAAACAATAAAAAGTCGGATAGATTATAAAATATTATGGATTTTAAAATATAATAACAAAACACATTTGTTTTTTCTCTATAAAATCCTTGTCTTTTTATTGCATGTTTTTCTTCTTTACTATATAATTGTTCATATTTTAAGTCCATAAAGTTAAGTACTTTATTCATTTGAAATACTTGAAAATTATTTTCAAAATTATAATTATACATAAATATTGTTTTGAATCCTTTAAACGAATTACTTAATTCATAACTAATAAATATAAGATTAAGTAGTATTGCCCATATTTCACAATAAGTTTCGTATAAGTTTAATTTAATGTTAATAGGAAAAATATCAAGAATACTATCATTAACTTCTTTATTGTTAAAGTTGCAAAAATCTAATCCAATTGCATGCATAGTTTCATGTATAAGAACTTTAAACCATTCTTCGTTCCTATATAAAACAATTTCTGGTTCATTAGAATTACAATATGTATATCCAGTATTAACATTATCCACATTTAATATAGATAATTTGTTTTTTGGTCTCATTTTTTTGATATCAGAAAAAAAGATAATAATTTTAAAATAGTTTTTATTTTTTAAAAATGATAGATTGGACAGTAATGTATAAAGATTATATATTTGTTTTAAATAATAATATATTAAACTAATATTAGCATCATTTAGAGTAAGAAATTTTACATCAAATATAGTATTTTTTAATTTGAATTTAAAATTATAAGTTTTATAATTAAGTAATTCTATTTGTTTTTTAACATCAGATGATAAAAAATTAGATTTTGAATCAAAGTGATATGGTTCATTATTATATTTAATATTATTTACAATACTATCAATATTAGTATTTTTAAGTAGTACTTTGTAAAAATAATTTAAAAAAATATCAATTTCTTTGGATCCTTTTTTTTTTGTGGGTTTAATTATTTTAACTAATTTAAATGAATCTTCTGACAGCATTATATATATAATATATGTATTGATTTTAAATTATAATAATAAAAATTTTTAATTATTATATTTTTATTTATAAACTAATTTAATTTATTTAGATGAGGCAGCGGCAGTTGCTGCAGCAGACTTTGGGAAGTGTGGAGACATGTATTTTTGAAGGTTGAAATAAGTGAGTTCATCGCTTTTTCCAATTTTGAGTAAAGTTGCAAGTTTGTCATCTGGGTTAATTTTACGTCCATTTTGTTTGTCTTGTAATCCGTGAGCTCTGATGTATTTGTTGATTTCACGGGTGACTTCAGTTCTTGCCATTTCAGTTCCTGATGGTTTTCCAAGAAATGTAGCTAATTCATCAGTTACAAGTGTTGGCTTAACGAAACCACTTGGTGAACGATTACCGCTCTTACGTGCTTTTTTTGAGCTTGCCTTTTTAGCAGCCTTTAATTCACGTAAACACTTCTTTTCAAGTGTACGGAATTCATTTTTAAGTGTAGCCAATTGGGAGGATACTACTTGCATTTTTGATAAAAATTCAGAAAAATCATCTGCTAAAGTTTTCTCTACAGAAGCTTCTTCAACAGGTTGTACTTCTTCAATTACTGCAGGAACAGGAGGGGCAGGAGGGGCAGCTACTTTCTTAGATTTTTTAGCTGGAGTGGATGGAGGTTGTTCGGTTTTCTTTGCTGACTTAGTCATTATAATAATACATTGTATTAACTATTTAAGCCCTTTTTAGTGTTAATATATATAATTATTATTTAATATAAATTAATAGACCATAATACGTTATACTTTAGGAAAAAATCTATAAAAAAAATCTCATAATATATATTTTTGACTATTTTTAGTAAATTATGAATTATTTTTTGATTACTTTCTTTTTACTCGTCTTGTCTTATTTACTTTTTTTATTTTTTTTATTTTTCTTCTTGATTTTTTTGATTTCTTTAATTCTTTAATTATTGCTTTTTTAGCTGCTTTTTTTGCTTCTTTTTTTACTGCTTTCTTTACTGATTTTTTAACATATTTTTTAAATTTGAAAAAGTTCTTTAGTGTCTTTAAAATACTCATATATATATTACAAATAAAATTATCTTTCTTGAAGCATTTTTTTTATTTTTTGTGTTCTTTTAAAAATGAACGAAATCCTCTTTAATGTTTCCACAGTATAATCTGCTAAACTTTCATAAGCATTATACTCATCATCTATATAAGATACATCCTCATCTAAATTAATTTTATTACCATAAATTAACTTTAACAATGTATGATTAAAATAAAATATATCGTCTGGAAATGTTAAATTAGTTTCAACCATTGCCTGATAAAAATCAAATCGTGTTTCTATATTCACAGGTAAATGATAATTATTACTTGCATCAACCCTACCTAATATTATATCCGAATTTACATTAAATATATTGTTCATATTTATTATATTATTTTCACTTGAAATATTTTTCTTTAAAAGTTTTCTACAACAAGGGCATTTTTTATTATAGGTTAATGAAGTTATAATACAATTAAAACAAAATTTATGACCACATGGTGTTATACAAATATTATTTTCTTTTAAGTCTTCATAACATATATTACATATATTTTCCATGATATTTTGTAATAAAAAAAAATATATAATTTAATTTATTACATTACTGAATCATATAGCCACGGTAATGCAGATGCAGCTTCTGTACTAACTAAAGTTAATGCTGTTAATATATATAACGCACCTAATGATTTATATTCATTGCTTATTCCTTTATTTATCATATTACTCATTATATCCACGCATATTATTTTTAAATTATTAGTATATCTAGTACTTCTAATAAAATTCATGTTTATACCTAAAAATGGATTACCTGTTGGATGACAAATATTTCTTTTAGTATCATCTGATAAATTTGCTCTATATACCCATATATCTTTTAATTCAAAAATAAATTTGATTAATTTTCCATGTTCTAGATTTAAAAACCATGTATGATTTGAATAGTTTCCTAATTCATCTATTTTATGAAAAATATCTAATATCCTATGATTCATATCTTTCTTTATTGTTTCACTGTGGGATTCTATATTCAATGTTAGATTTAAAATTTTACATAATCTCTTTATTGATGATATATTATTATATATATTTTCATTTATTTTCATTCTATTATATGGGTTTTTTAAATCGCTTGTTTGATTATTTTTTAAATATATATTCATTGTTTGAATTGTAAAACCATATATATGATTATCACTTTCATCTTTTATTGATATAATTTCATTGAATTTAAAATTATTTAATTTTTCTAAGGAATAAAAATCAGTATTGTTTGTACATAAATTAATATTTTTTGAGGCAGGTCCTAATTTTTTAAATAATAAGTAAACTATTTTACGCCTCATATTTTTTTGTATTTTACAAATATAAAACGATTGATATAAAAAATCATAAATTCTTTTAACTAATTCATTTTTATTACCTATTCTCTTTAATTTATAATTATTTAAAATAACTTTTAATTGTTTTACATTATATGATATATTATTTAAATTTTCATATTCTTTGAAAGATGGTATTTGAAAATCTTCATCTGAGCATTTCAACTTAGATTTGACTTTTATTTTTTTATTTGATTTTAATTTATGCATTCTTTCTACATCTTCAAATATTAAATTGTTATATGATATATTCTCCATTTTTTATATTATAACAATATATTTAATTATTTTTATATGAATTTTATTTAATATTCTTTACTCTTATTTTCCTGTAATATATAAAAAAAATTGATTTAGAGAATGCTCTATAATAGATTATATAATAAGATGAGTTTATTTATTGATCACAGCGCTTTTAACAACGATATTTTAAAATATTCTGCACCAAAGCAGAACCAGTCAGGTGGTAAATCTGTTAATCTTTATAACAAAGATACTAATAAATATTTACAAATAAGTACTCCATTAATTTTAACATGGGGTGTTAGTGATTATGAAGGTAATCAAAAATATGATATGGCATTGCAATTCCCAAGTGATGAATATTTATCTGGAGCTAAAAAGGATTTTTTAGATAAGATGATAGCATTTGAGAATAAGATTAAAGAGGATGCTATTCAATACTCTAAGGAATGGTTCGGCAAAGCCAAAATGAGCCCTGAAGTTGTGGATGCTTTATGGTCTCCTATGTTGAAATATCCTAAAAATAAAGAAACAGGTGAATATGATTATGACCGTTCACCTACCTTACGTGTAAAAGTACCATTTTACGATGGTGTTTGGAAATGTGAATTGTACGATACAAGTGAAAAATTAGTATTTCCTGACCCAAATAGCCCTGCTTTAACTCCTATTGATGTAATTCAAAAAGGTTCTAATGCAGCTTTGGTAATTCAAAGTGGTGGTTTATGGTTTGCTAATGGTAAATTTGGTACAACATGGAGATTAATGCAAGCAGTTGTTCAACCTAAAGAAACAATCTTTGGTAAATGCCAAATTAAATTAGGTGTTGAGGAAAAAAAAGAAATGGCACGGCATATTGAATTACCAGATGAAGAAGATGATTTTACAGATACAGTTGTAAAACAAACATCAACATTAGTTGAAGAGTCAGATGAAGAAGAAGATCAAGAAGAAGAAGAAGAAACACCTCCACCACCAGTTGTTGAAGAGCCAGTTAAAAAGAAAAGAGTAGTAAAGAAAAAAATATCAGCTTCAGCAAGTGCATAAATAAAAAATAATAAAATAAAACAAAAATAAAACAAAAATAAAA
>Ga0129342_1000830_pt1 | contig 13664 bp, 13 predicted proteins | sample CPBDNA_5_FD_94426 | JGI IMG/M metagenome (GOLD analysis project Ga0129342, IMG submission 94426) | Freshwater to marine salinity gradient microbial communities from Chesapeake Bay, USA - CPBay_Sum_15_0.2_DNA | ecosystem: Environmental > Aquatic > Marine > Coastal | place: USA: Chesapeake Bay...
ACCATTAATCGTACCTAAGCCGTCTCTAACATCTAAACCAGGAATAGTTATTCCTGCTTTTTCAAAACCATCTTTTGTTTTGTATCTTTGACCTTGATAGAAAACTTCTCCTTCACCCATTAAAGTTTGAGCTACTTGCGACATAGGAGCTAAATCACCACAAGCCCCTACTGAACCTTTTTGAGCAACTACAGGAGTAACTTCTTTATTTAACATTTCAACAAGAGTATTTGTAATTTCTGGTCTTATTGCCGAGTAACCATTTGCATGAACGTTAATTCTACCAGTCATTGCACCTCTAACATATTCAATCTTAGCTGGCTCGCCAATACCTGCAGAGTGGTTATAAATTAAATATTTTTGAAAATCTTTTAGTTTATCATCTGGTAAAACAATTTCAGAGAATTCACCAATTCCTGTATTAACTCCATACATAACTTCTTTATTGGCAACTTTTTTTTCTAAGAACTCTCTACATTTTTTAATTTTTTCTTGACTAACAGGTGAAAGACTTACTTTTGCATTGTTTCTGGCAATATCAACAACTTTCCCAATATTTAAATTCTTACCATTTAACTCTATCATAATTGAAATCTTTAATTTTAAAAATTCAAAATTAAGAAATAATAAATCAATACTTATATTTATTATTTAACATGATTAAGATTTTTCACTAGCTTTTAAAATTCGATTATATAATGCTTTATTCTCAGTTAATTCTTTAGTTAAAACTATGTTAATGCTATTAAAATTTTTATCAACTTCTCTAAAAATTGAGTAAATGTTTTTTTCATTAAAGGAAAAAGTATTTTCAATTTTTCCATTATAAGATAGGTTTAATATTTGAGGATTGATATTAATTTCTTTTGTAATAAAAACAAGTATATCAGGTGAATAGTGTTTATATTTCATACCTGGAGCTAAGATTTCATTTCCATTGTAATCTATTACATTTACATCAACAATTTCTTGAATCATTGATTTATTAATTATACCAGGTCTTAGAATTATTATTTTTTCTTCTTCACATTTAATAATTGTGGATTCAATTCCAACATTACACTCTCCTCCATTAATTATACCATAAATTTCATCTTGATTTTGGTAATCATTGAAGATATGTTCAACTTTAGTTGGACTTGGTTTTCCTGATTTATTTGCAGATGGAGCTGCAAGAGGTAAATCTACTATTTTTAAAAACTTCAAAGTATCACTATGATTTGGTATTCTTATTCCAACAGTTTTTAAACCAGCAGTAACTATATTAGGTATGATATCTTGCTTTTCTAAAACCAATGTTAAAGGACCAGGCATAAACTTATCTATAATCTTATCTATATACTTTGGTTGATTTTTGCTGAATTTATATATGTTTTCTTTAGAATAGGTATGAATAATTAGTGGATTATCTTGAGGTCTACCTTTAACTTTAAAAATTAATTTTATTGCATTTTCATCAAGTGCATTAGCTGCTAATCCATAAACTGTCTCAGTAGGTATTACTATTAATTTGCCATTTTTAATATTATCAGCAAAATCATAAATTTCGTTGTTATTAATATTTATTAATTTCAATGTTATTTACCTTTGCAGATTTTGACAAAATTGAAAGACCTCTTTGTATTTTATTTTTTCTATAGTTTCTTAAAGCGTGTTTTAATATCCAGAAAGTATTTTTATCTTCAATTTCAGCCCAATTATTTAATAACTTAAAAGCTTCTTTTTCGTTTAGTTTTAGATAATCATTGATATTATTTGCAATAGATTTTTGTACAAATTTAATTTTATCTTGTTTCATATTATTTAAAATATTGAATACTGGTTGGGGATTATCTATGTATAGATCTAATTTCTTTGCCCATGGAAGTTTGGGTCTTAATCCCTCGGAAGAAAGTCTTCTAAGATGAAAATTTGAACTCATTGACCATTTATTAAAATATTTAAGGCATTTATCTGGATCAATCATGATTAAATTCCTAACTGCAAATTCACCTGTAAATCTTTTAGTAAGCTCTTCGATGAAATTAAGTGAAATATCTATATTTTTAAAACCATTGATTTCTATATAAGTTCCAATTGGCCATATATGGAAATAATTATTAAACATTCCAGTTTCATTTGGATTTTCAGGACCTAATATATTATGTAGTATTTCAATATCTTTTTTATAAGATCCTGTTAAAAATTGAGTTAAAGAATTGGCAAATAATACATTTCTATCTTTTAACTCTAATTCGTTAATTTTATCAGAAATAATAGATATAAAAGAATTTTTATTAAATTTTTTATAAACCTTTAATATTTCATTTGATAAATATTCAGCTAATTTAATATCAAAATATAATTTTAAAGGTTTATTTTCACTCATTTATTTTCATAATTAGTAATTGGACTCATTCTACCTTCAGCAGAAACTCTATAACATTTCAAATCCATATTAAAGATTTCTGGTTTGATAATAGATTTACCACATAGCATTCTAGCACATTCTTGAATACCTTCAGTGATTGAAGGATGTGGATGAATTAATTCAGCTAATTCGTGAATACTTAAGCCTTTATCAATTAATAAGGCAATAGATTCAATCGTACTTGAAGCATGTTTACCGCAGGCTCTCATTCCTAAGACTTTCATTTCATCATCATCAGTAACAAGAATTTTAAACAAACCTTCTGTTTTTCTCATGGCAATTGCTCTATTTACATATTTAAAGTGCATTGTCGCAACTTTGTAAGGCATTTTCATTTGTCTACATTTTGTTTCATTATAACCAACTCCAGCAATAGCTGGATTTAAAAACATAATGGTTGAAATATTATCATAATTAATTTTTTTCTTTGGTGAACCAAAGATTCTTTCAACAGCGTATCTACCTTCTAATTCACCAACATTTACTAATGCTATATCAGCTGTAAAATCACCCACAGCATAGATATTTTCTATGCAAGTTTGTGTATCATCATCAATGCAATACCCTCGGTCGTTTATTTTAACACCTATATCTTCAAGACCTAAATTTTCGATATTTGGAACTCTACCAACAGAAACTAATGCTTTTTCAACATTATATATTTCTTTTCTACCATCAATACTGATTTCATATTCTACTCTGCCGTCTACGATTTCCATTCTTTCTAGATTAGCACCATGATGAATAGTAACACCATTTTTTTGCAAATTGGAGGCAACAATATCAGCCAAATCTCTATCTTCAAAAGGTAAGATTTTATCTTGTTTATCAATTATATATACTTTTGTTTTTCCAAAGTTAGAAAAAATTGTTGCAAATTCAGAACCTATAACTCCTGCTCCTAAAATCACTATGGATTCAGGGAACTTATTGATTGAAGAAATTCCATCTGATGATAATATAATTTTTTCATCAATTTCAATATTAGGTACATATCTTGGTCTGGAGCCGATAGCAAGTACTGTATTATCAGCCCAAATTAATTCAGAATGCCCATCTTTGAACATTACTTCGATTTCATTTTCAGTTTTTAATTTTCCATGTCCATTAAAAAATTCAATCAAACCCTTTCTTTGAAAATAATCAAGTTGAGTTTTAAGTTGTGTATATTTTTCATGAACGGCTTGATTCATTTGACTAAGAACTTCGCTGAAAATCAGTTCTGAATCATAAACTCTATAACCAAGACCTTGAGTTTGACTTATTGTATAGTTTACTGAAAGTTCCCATAAAGTTTTAGAAGATAATGCTCCATTCCAAATACCAGCTCCTCCAATTCTTCCTCTTTCAATCAATGCAACTGTCTTTCCGAAGTCCATTGCTCTCATAACAGCTGCGTAACCAGAAGGTCCACCGCCAATAACACATAAATCAAATTTTTTCATAAGAATTTATTTTTAGTTTTTAATTTCCAAATTTAATAAAAAATCAAATAGAAGAGTAAATTTTTATTGCAGTTTCTAAATTAATTTTTTGATTTTCTTGCCAATTAATATTGGGTTCAACAAGAGCTTTAATACCTAATAAAGGGTCTAAACTTTCTATTGGAAAGTCACTTCCTCCTGAAACATCAATTCCTAAGTCAATTAAATTTTTCCATGGATAAGCATATTTAACTCTTTGACCAATTCTTTCAAGTGCCATTTTATCATCACTAATACAATGAATTGGTTGGATTGCAGCGTCAATTTTATAATCTTTAAATTTAATCAAGTCAGCTGGATGGACCATCTGACAATGTTCTATTCTTAATTTATTTTTGACTCCTACTTGCCTAAGTTTACCATATACATCAAGCGTAAATCTATTTGCATTATCACCTATAGCATGAGTACCAATATCGAAACCAAGATTTGCACCTTTTAAAGCAAGATCATAGAAATCATTCTCTTCAATTAAAAATATACCTTTATTTCCTTTGTCGTCTTCGTAATCCTCAATTAAAGCTGCACCTCTAGAACCTAAAGCTCCATCAGCGTAAAATTTTAATCCAGTAACTGAAAGATTGTTTATAATATAAGGTTTTGGAACTTTTATAAGAAATTCACCATCAAAAGCTCTAATGTAAGATTTAATTTTTAACGTTAATTTCGATTCTTTTGCTAAATACTCAAATATAGGTAACCACTCTAAATAAACATCCATATCATGAACTTCAATTAAACCAAAATCTAAACATTTATTTTGAGCCTCTAAAATAAAATTAATTAATTCATCATCTGAAATTTTAGGTAAAACATTATTTATTAATTCCATAGCATTATCAATTAGCAATCCATTTGGATTATTATTGATATCTCTTACTATTTTACCACCTGAAGGATCTTTGGTGTTAGAATTAATATTTGCAATTTTTAATGCTTTGGAATTTACAATTGCTGCATGGCCATCTATTCTTTTTAAATATACAGGTGTATCAGGAAAAACTTTATCTAACTCTTCTAAAAATGAAGTATTCTTTAATGGTTTAATCCAGTTTTCATCATTCCATCCTCTTCCTACAATCCAATTATTTGTATTATTTTTTGAATAAATATACGATAAGTCTATAAGTTCTTGAAATGATTTTGTATTATCAAGATTGAGTCCAAGTTCTTGCATACCAAGCCAAACTAAATGGCAATGTGAATCTCTTAATCCATTTAAACTAATATCATTAGTTTGATAATCTAAATGGATATGTCTATCACAGTAATTATTTTGTATTTTGAGTTTCATAATAAAAAAAAAGGACTTTAAAAAAGTCCTTATCAAGATTTTAAGCAAATCTAATGGCTGATAATTCCCACATCATATCGTATTCCTCATCTGATACTCCGGAAATATCTTTTAACTTATATAGTAATTCTCTTTCTTGTTCATCAATTACTCCATCTACTAAAATAGCTTCAATAGCAAATAAAAGTGCTTGTTTTTTTGCCGTAATTGAAAAATCTTCCATATAATTACTAATAGCATTAATTGAGTCTAAATATTGCTTTTGCGCTAACTCACCTAATAATTCTTTAAATTTTTCATTGTAATTATCTGGGTTAATTCCAGATTTAGGTAATGCTAAAGAAATATAACCTAAGTAATTTCCTTCTTGAACAGTAATTTCATTATTTTTTGCGAGCATATAATATAATATACCAAGCGAATTTACTCTTTCTTTTTCCGTGATAGATATTAAATATTTATTTAATCTCATTTATAAACTCCAAGTTGTTTTATTTTAAAGTATAAAATTAAAAAAAACTAATTAATTATCATAATTTTTTTTTATTATGTTAAATGTGTATCTCTTCCAACTAAATAAGTCAAATATAAAATATAGAAAATTACAAAAACAAAACCTTGCCATCTATCTATAGTATATTTTCTGCCAATTATCATAAATAAAATCAATAGAGTACTTGAGAAAATAATAACTAGTATATCTATGTTGCTTAATACACTAAAGGGTAAAGGAGAAATTGTGGATGTAACACCTAATACCCAAAGAATATTAAATATATTTGAACCCACAACATTTCCAACTGCTATATCAGCATTTCTTTTAAGAGCGGCAATAGCAGATGTAACTAATTCTGGTAAAGAGGTTCCTATACCTACAACCGTTAAACCAATAAAGGTCTCGCTAAATCCCCAAGCTTTGGCAATAATAGATGCATTATCAACAACTAGGTTACCACCTAAAAATAAACCACTTATCCCAATTAAGGAGTAAATTAAAGCTTTTCCATTTGGTAAATCTCCAATTTCTTCTGAATCGATATCTTGATTTTGTTTTGCCATATATATAATATACAACAAGAATAGGAAAAAGAAGAAAATTAATATTAAACCATCTATTTGTGAAAGTCCTAGAATACCTTTGTCTTCTAACAAATGTGTGTTAGCTAAAAACCCAAAAAGTAATGCCGCAGCTAATGAAAATGGTATTTCAGAAAGAATAGTTGATTTTTGCACTGGAATCTGCATAATTATAGCAGTTGTCCCTAAAATTAACATGATATTAGCAATATTACTTCCAATAATATTACCAATAGCAAGATCTGGTTTTCCTGTAACACCAGCAATTACATTTATAATTAATTCTGGAGCTGAAGTACCAAATGCAACAACAGTTAAACCAATAATTAAATCTGGAATATTGAAATTTTTAGCAAGAGATGATGAACCTTCAACTAACCATTTAGCTGAATAAATTAATGCTATAAAACCTAATATAAAAAGTATGTATTCTATTATCATTTTAAAAAATTAATCGTAAAAATTTAAAATTAAGTAATTTTGGTAATCCAAATTTAAGTATTTCTACTTAATCATCTAATTCTTTTGAATGTTTTCTTAAAAATTCTTTTAGTAAAATCCCTAGAGCAGACTTTGAAAGTTCATCTTCTACTTTAAGTAAACTTTCTAACCAATGCATAACTGTTTTCAGAGGAGCTTCTTTATTTGGATGAAGCAGAATATATTCTTGGATTTTCAAAGCTTCTTTTACTAACAAATCAATATATTTAACAAATCGATTTTTTTTTCGTTCGTTATTTGCAGTTTATACTAAAATATTTAATTCAAGGGCTATCTGCAAATTATCCATAAATATTTGATTAATGCTCATATTAATTAGTTAGTTTACTTATAAAATTTGAAATTATTCCATGTTCATAGTATAAAAATATTGTAACTATTAAACCTGAAAGTGCTCCCCATAAGTGTGCATCGTGTCCAATATTATCGTTTGCATTTTTGTCCGCATACCAACTCCAAAGTAAATATAAGACTCCAAAAATATATGATGGTATAGGTATTGGAATATACAACATAATTATAGATGAATCAGGTTCGAATAATATAAAAGCAAATAGTATACCAGAAATACCACCTGAAGCACCTAATGAATAATAGTCCATATTGTTTGAGTGTTTTATTATTGAAGGTACAGAAGAAAATATTACGCTCAAGAAATAAATAATTAAAAAATTTAAATGTCCAACTATTAGTTCTAGATAAAATGCAAAAAAATAAAATGACATCATATTAAATATCAAATGAAATAAGTCACCATGAATTAAGGAACTTGTTAAGATAGATAAAGGTCTTTCTCCTCTTTTAAATGAGTATGGATTGAATATGAATTTTTCAAAAATTAAAGGATATTTATAAAGTGCAAGTAAACTGATTATACTTGTAGTTAAAAATATTATAGTTGAAATTGGAGTATGTATTAAGTCAATCAAAATGCCCATCCTATTGCTAATCTAATATTTGGTAATGTGTTACTATATCCAGATTGTAATTCTTGATTTTGGAGATAAGGTCCAGTGTTATACTTGAGTCCCAAACCCAAGTCTAAGGTGAAATGTTTGCCAAATATTATTGAATATGCTGCTAAAATATCGAAAGAATATATTTCTACTATTTGACTTTTTCCATCTTCGCTAAGTTTACTATTAGATATGCCTGAAGCAATATAAAACCCATCTAAGGCATTACTAAACATATAGTATCTATATTCTACTCCTATTGAATACCCTTTAATATTTTTATTTGCAGGATATTTTAAATCAAGTCCTAATGTATTTTTACAATTTATTTTTCTAAAATAATTTAGATTGTAAAAAATTATATTATCAGTTGGAATTAGAGACCAAAAATTTGAAGAAATTAAATTGTTTGCTTCATGACATATATTATCTTTTCCTGTTGAATTTGAATAAAATAACAATAGAAAACAAAAATAAATAATTTTTTTATTTGTGTTCTTTAATAAAGTCATTTGTTGAATAAAGTCCATTTAAAGCTTCAATTAAATCTTCAGATATAAATGCTATGTTTCTTAATTCGGTAATGATATTAAAAAATAGGATTGATTTTCTTGTTTTTGAGTTTTTTGACTTAATTCTTTTAATTTGATTTTTGTTGACTTTCTTAAGACTTTTCAAGAATTCAGATTTTTTGTCTTTAAAATCATTTAATTGATCATATTCTTTATTTTTTAATATTTTAATTGTATGGTCTAATAATAAATAGAAATGATCAATTGAAGAATTTAAATCATTGATCTGTTCTATATCAAAAGGAGTATGATTGTTATTATTGTATTGATATATTTGCTCTGAAACATGTCTGGTGCTAACACCTAAGTCTCTAAATGCTGATAAGGTAATAGCAAATAAAGAGGCGTATTCAAATTCATCTTTAGCATCAAATTCTAATATTTGCAAAAGATCAACGTTGATTTTATTTAAATCAAATTCAATAGTTTTTGCTTTTTTATAACTTGATTTTGAACTATATACATCTTCATTTGATAAAGATTTAATAGAGTTACTTAAAGTAACTTTTATGTCAGTTAATGATACAATAGATTTTTGAACTATACTATCAAATATGTGTGTGTCAGTTGCTGATCCAATTTTGGTTACTAATTCTTTTTGTGAATGTTCAAGTTCTTTATTTTTATGTAATATATTTGTTCTATATATAACATAGGCAACAAACAACAAAAACCCAATTACTCCATATATTTCGGTGAAGTATATTATTGTTGCTATTATTCCAGCTACTACCATCGCTGAAAATGCAGTAAAAAACCAACCACCAATTACAGTTATTACTCCAGAAACTCTATAAACTGCGCTTTCTCTGCCCCAAGCATTATCCGGTAAAGCTGCTGCCATTGCAACTATAAAAGTAACATAGGTAGTGGATAAAGGTAATTTTAAGATAGTACCAATTGAAATTAAGGCAGCAGCAACCACTAATATTACAGCTGCTCTAATTAAATCAAATGATGCTTTTTCACCATCTTCGCCGACATCAGCTAAAAATTTTGAATGGTCGAAGCGACTAACTACAAATTTCTTTAATGAATCAGGTGTTATACTTTTGATAAAGTTAAATAAATTTATTGTTAACCTGACTATTATTCTTGCAACTAAATTTGATTCAAATCTTTCATAACCATCTGATTGTCTTGTTAAGCTTATAGTTGTTTTTGATACTGTATAAGCTTTTTTATTAAAAAATAGAGTTACGACCATTATCAATCCGGCAATAAATAGAAGGTAATTTTCAACTTTTACTTTTTCAGCCATAACTGACATGCCAGTTGTTAAAGGGTTTTCCATTCCTTGTGATAATTGATAAGCATTTAAGCCTGCAACTGGTGCACCAATAAAATTAACTAAGTCGTTTGCTGCAAATGCTAATGCTAAAGCAAAGGTCCCGAATAACACTATGAATTTAAGTGGGTTAAATGATTTAAATAATGTTAAAATATAAGTAATAATGGTCCAGAAGAGTACTAAAATGCCAAAGAAAGTGAAAAAGTCACCAATAATAAATTCTTTGAAATCTTTCGGGATTAAATCTGAACCTTTTAACCCTTTGATTATCAAGAAATAACTTAAAAATGAAAGTGAAAAACCTGCCCAAATTGGACCATATTTTTTAAAATTATGTTTATATTCAAAAGTAAAGATCATTCTTGTGAAATATTGAATTATACTTGAGACTATAAAAGCAATAAAAATTGAAAGAATGATACCACCAATTATTTTTAATACAGTACCTGATTGTATATAATTAAAAACTAATGAAATATCTTGACCTGCATTTGTAACTTTAATAACAGATACTGCGAGAGCACTACCAAATAATCCGAATATTACAGAAACTGTTGTTGAAGTAGGTAAACCAAATGTATTAAAAGTATCTAATAGTAAAATATCTTGAAACATAACGGCAATGAATATAACAAGTAATTCGGGCATATAGAAAAATTCAGGATTAAAAATTCCTTTCCTTGCTATTTCCATCATACCGCCTGACATCATTACACCAACTAAAATTCCTAATGATGCAACTATTAAAATAGTTTTAAACTTTGCAACTTTAGAACCAATTGCAGAATTTAAAAAATTAACAGCATCATTTGCAACACCTACCATTAGGTCCATAATTGCTAATCCTAGCAATATTATAACGATTACAAGATTTGTGTCCATAAGTAATATTATATTTATAAATATTTGGCAAAATTAAAAAAAAATATTTCAATGATATCAAGTTATATTAAATTAATTATTTTCATTATTTCATAACTTATTGAATCTGCGAATAAATAACCTTTGTTTGTTAATTTTATGTTAAGATTGTTTATTTGTAAAAACTCATTTTCAATTAAGTTAATTAAAATTTTATTTTCTTTCAATTTAAATTTTTTATTTAAGAATTTTTCTAAATAATCTACTCCGACTCCTTGGGATCTTAAACCAAGAATTATATATTCTTCAAATAATTCGACTGAGGACAACTCTTTTATATTTTGGTAGTTAAGATTGTTATTAACGCTTTCTATATATACTTTTAAGTTTCTTGTATTTTCATATCTAATGTTATTAAACTTCCAATGGGCTCCTACTCCAAAACCTAAATATTCATTATTCTCCCAAATAGATAAATTATGTTTACATCTTTTATCTTCTTTAGCATAGTTTGACACTTCATAATGCTCAAATCCTAATTTTTCTAAATAATTTGAGGTATATAAGTATAGATCAGATTCAAATTCTTCATTATTTTTATTGATTTTTCCATCAATTAATTTTTTATAAAGAGGTGTGTTTTCTTCATAGGTTAAATTATAGCAAGAGATATGATCAATTTCTAAGTCTTTAATAATATTTAAATTGTATTTCCAATCATCTTCTGATTGATTAGGTATTGAATATATTAAATCGATATTTACAGAATCAAAACCGATAGATAAAGCTTCATTTATAGCGCTCAATGCTTTTTTAGGTGAATGATTTCTTTTAAGAACCCCTAATTCTCTTTTGATAAAAGTTTGAACTCCAATGCTTAATCTATTTACACCTAAGTTATGAATATTATTTAGTTTATCAATTGGAATTGAATTTGGATTTGATTCTAAACTAATTTCTTCAACATTATTTAAATTAAAATTGTCTTTTAGTGAACTTAATACTCTTTGAAGATGGGACTCACTCATTAAGCTTGGTGTCCCACCTCCAAAGTATATAGTTTTTATTTGATAGTCATTCAAACTTTGTAAAGAGTTTGATTTATTTTCAATTTCAATTATTAATGTATCTATATATTTATCAATCAGATTTAGATTTTTATCAACAACAAAATCACAATAACTACATATATTACTGCAGAATGGAAAGTGAATGTAAATTCCTAAATCTTTCATTTTAAGTTTAATACATTATAATTTATCTAAAAATTGATTTAGTAATGATTCAACTTCGTTTGCAAGTGGTGTTATGCTTTCGTTATTTACCACTGACATAGCTGAGCTTGGATTCATAATAGCAACTTCAGTTCCATTATCTCTTTCTATAAGTAAAACATTACAAGGTAAAAGTGTACCTATAATTTCTTCACTAGTTATTGCTTTATGAGCAAAATGAGGGTTGCAAGCACCTAATATTTTATATTTTTTGAAATCTATATCTAGTTTCTTCTTGAAAACTTCATTTACTGATATTTCAGTAAGAATTCCAAATCCAACATTTGAGAGTTCCCCTCTAACTGCTAATTCTGTTTGTTCGAAATTTTTATTTATTTTTTTATTTTTGTAATACATTTGCTTCTCATGTGTTATTTGATAAAAATCAAGGCTAAATAATGAAAAATATCTTATATTTACTTGTAATATTATTACTTTTTATTTCATGTAATGACGATTGCGAAATTAGTGATAATAATAATCAAGAACAAACTTATTATTTTGGAATTTTGAATAATGATTTTTCAATTGATGAAAGTTCTTCTGCAACAATAAGTGTAGAATTAATAGATACTTCAAATATATTATCATCAAATGAAATTATTTGGGATATTAATTCTAATTATGTTACTTTTTCTAATATAGATAATTTTAATATTGTCCTTTCTGCATTGGAGGTTAATAAAGATGAGACTATATTAGTGAAAGCTTTTCCAAAACTAGACCCAACAAATATTGATAGTATTTATGTAACAATTAAAAATAAAGTTACTATTGTTGATACTAGTATTTGTTTTGAAAGAGATATTTTACCAATTTTTGTTTCTAATTGTGCTATGAGTGGATGTCATGTTGGAAATAGACCACCAGATGGTCTAAGACTTGATAATTACAATTCAATAATGAAAGAAATCAAGCCATACGATCCAAATGATTCCGAAATTTTTGAAGTAATAACTTCAAATAAATCTGATAAAGTAATGCCTCCACCTCCATACTCTAAGTTATCTTCAAATCAAATAAGTCTTATTAAGAGATGGATAGAAGAGGGTGCAAAAAATACAGAATGTAATGATACAGATTGTGATTTATCTAATGTTACATACAGTAACACCATTCAAGTAATAATTCAAAATAATTGTGTTGGATGTCATAATGATAATCTTAAATCAGGTAATTTAAATCTTTCAACACAAGAATTAGTTAAAAATTCTATTAACTCAGGTAAATTAATTTCTGCAATAGAGCAAACCGGAGGAATAAAAATGCCACCTAGTTATAAATTAGAACAATGTGATATTGATAGAATTAAGAAATGGGCTGAAGAAGGTTATAAATAACTTTCTTATTTTAACTTTATTCTATTTTAATTCTTTTAATATTTGTTCTTTGAGTTCATTGAATGTGGTGTTGGATACTTTTGCTCCAGATGCGAGTTCGTGCCCCCCACCTCCAAAATAAGTTGCTAAATATCTAATTCCATGTCCTTTTTTTGCACGAAATGATAGTTTAAACTTTCCTGATTCTTTTGTTTCAACAATTGTAACTGCACTATTAACTGAGTTTATTCTAAGTGGAGCAACAGAAAAGCCTTCTAATTCATTTTCATCTTTACCATTATTTAGTAACATTTTTTGACTGATACACATTATAGCAAATGAATCATCATGAAATAGCTGTATAGATTTTAGGGCATCACCATATAAGTGTAAATTTCCTATATCTTTTGAATTATAAATGTAATCATGAATTTGATGAGGTTCGACACCATGATTAATAAGGTCTGATACTCTGTTATGTGTAATTGAAGTAGTTCGATCATAAGCAAAACTACCAGTGTCGGTTAATATACCTGTGTATAATGCTAAAGCTGTGTCAATATTATAATCCTTATTAAACAATTTTATTAAATCATAAATTATTTCTGATGTTGATGCAATTTCA
>Ga0129342_1000831_pt1 | contig 13652 bp, 11 predicted proteins | sample CPBDNA_5_FD_94426 | JGI IMG/M metagenome (GOLD analysis project Ga0129342, IMG submission 94426) | Freshwater to marine salinity gradient microbial communities from Chesapeake Bay, USA - CPBay_Sum_15_0.2_DNA | ecosystem: Environmental > Aquatic > Marine > Coastal | place: USA: Chesapeake Bay...
TGAGCGAACCAAACTCGGGTAGCGACCTCGCCTCATTAAAGACATTCGCAGCCCGCGACGGCGACGAGTTCGTGATCAATGGCCAAAAAATCTGGACAAGTTTCGGCGAACTCGCTGACTACTGCTATTTGATTTGTCGCACCAGCAGTGACGGCTCGCCACATGAAGGCATCAGTGAAATCATCGTGCCGATGAACACGCCGGGCATCGAAATTCGAACAATTAAAGACATGACCACAAACAGTCATTTCTGTGAAGTTTTTTATACAGATGTACGCGTTCCCGCATCGAATCTCGTCGGCGCACTTGGCGGCGCTTTCAAACAAACAATGCGTCAACTCGAACACGAACGTGGCGGCATCGATCGACTCGTTTCTAATCACGCGCTCTACAAAATGGCACTCGAGCACGCTGACCGCAAAGATGCGCTCGTGCGCCAAGAAATCGCCGCACTTGAAACCGGCTATCGCATCGGGCGCATCTTGGTGATTCGCGAGGTTCTGCGCCAAGCACCTGGTGGTTTCTCGGCAGCGACAAAATGCTTTTGCACCGAGCACGAGTGGCGCGTCGCGCAGTTTGTCAACAAAGTTTTCGGTGCCCGTGCCTTGCTTTGGGACGACATCACTCAAGGCCTCGCCTATGCGTCGGCTTACACAATCATGGGCGGCACATCGAATGTGATGCGCAACATTCTCGGCGAACGCACCCTCGGTCTCCCCCGCGAACCGAAATAACTCAGTTCGATACTCAGGCCCAATCTCAAATCGTTTAATCTTGCTGTGTGGCTACGCATCCGCTTGAACTGTCGGCGCGAGTCATTGAATCGGGCGTTGTTGACGAGCCGTTAAATCGTGTCACAAACGAGATCACAGAACTCGCCGAAAATTTAGCAATCGTCGAAAGTTTCAGTCACAGCGCAATAATTGACACGGGCGATGGTCTGATGTGTTTCGATGCGTCGGGCGCAGGCAGTGGCAAAGACGTCGTCAAGTCAATTCGCTCTTGGCGCAAAGACAGAATCTCGAATCTGATTTACACCCACGGTCATGCCGATCACATTGGCGGTAGTTTCGCCTTTGCGGCCGACGCGACCGAACACAACTTTCAAAAGCCACACGTAATCGGTCACGAAAATGTCAGCACCCGCATTGACCGTTACGAGCAAACAAGCGATTGGAATATCCGCATCAACCAGCGCCAGTTCGGTGGCATCCGCAGTGACATGGGCTTGAACATCGGCAAAAATCTGCAGCGGTTTTTGCCCCGCTCGACGATGCGCCCTGATCAAACTTTTCGAGACACTCACACTTTCACTGCAGGATCAACCAAAGTCGAGTTGCATCACGCCCGCGGCGAAACAGACGATCATTTGTGGGCATGGTTGCCCGACAAAAAGTGGCTGTTCGCTGGCGACTTCGTAATCTGGAACTACCCCAACGCTGGCAATCCACAAAAAGTTCAGCGTTACGCATTCGAATGGGCTCAAGCTTTGCGACGAATGATCGCTCAAGGCCCCGAGTTACTCGTACCAGCACACGGCTTACCAATTGAAGGCAAAAAACGAATCGCAATGGTTCTCGACGACATCGCATCGTCGCTCGAAAGTCTCGTCACTCAGGTCATTGAGATGATGAACGCGGGCGAAACGCTAGATGCGATTGTTCACACTGTGAAGGTTCCGAAAAACATTTTAGAAAAGCCGTATATGCGTCCGCTTTACGACGAACCCGAATTCGTTGTGCGAAACATCTGGCGACTTTACGGCGGCTGGTGGGATGGCGCCCCATCACGACTCAAGCCCGCACCTGACAGTCAAGTAGCGACCGAACTGGCGAGTCTTTCTGGTGGCGCAGAAAACTTAATGATTCGCGCACTCGAATTGATGGAGAGTGGCGACATCCGCATGGCTTGTCACCTTGCCGACTTTGCTGGTTGGGCCGCGCCCGAAGACCCACAAATTCACGCGAACCGCGCGACTATTTACGAACGACGACGCAAGAGCGAGCTGTCATTGATGAGCAAGGGCATCTTTAAAGGTGCCGCTCGCGAGTCGCAAGCAATCGCCGACAAAAAATAGCCTCCGCGAAAACGCGAACTCACCAAACAAATTGTGGGCGCGACGGGGCTTGAACCCGGGACCTCCACCATGTCGAGGTGGCGCTCTACCAACTGAGCTACACGCCCTTATTAGACGCTAAGCATAGCGTGCTGGTTTGTAACTCAAAAGGTTGAAGTGCGACAATAGAAGTCGCATAAACGAAACAGGGGCCAAATGTCGAAATTAACTCTCAAAGATCTGTTCGCCGCAAAAGGCAAACGACATTTGACACAAGTTTTTGTGCGCACCCCGAACGAAGCGGCCGCGTGCGAAGAAGCAGGTATTGACATGCTCGTCGCTGCCGAACTTCACGACGGTCAATCAAGCGACTACGTCGGCATTCGTAAAGCCGCACCAAACACATTTCTCACAATCGGACTTGCAATCAACACTTATGCCGGTCATACCGAAGTGTTGCGCAACGCATACCGTTTGATGGGCATTGGCGCCGACACGCTTTATTGCGGATACGGCATACCCACGATCAAGGCACTCGCCGACGAGTACATCCCCGTAGTTGGCCACGTTGGGCTCGTGCCATATCGAAATTCTCCGTTTGGCGGCATGAAAGCCGTCGGCAAGACCAGTGCCGAAGCATTGCGTGTTTACGAACTCACAAAGCAATATGAAGACGCCGGCGCTGTTGGCGTCGAAATGGAAGTCGTGCCAGCCGAAGTTGCCACCGAAATTTCAAAGCGCACGAAAATGCTGATCATCGGCATGGGCGCCGGCATCAACTGCGATGTGCAATATCTTTTCGCCACTGACATTCTCGGCGACAACGAGGGTCATGTACCGCGGCACTCAAAGGTTTACCGCGACTTCAAAACCGAATATCACCGCCTGCACCGCGAATCGGTTGCGGCATTTAAAGAATTTCGCAGCGACGTGCTCACAGGTGCCTACCCTGCCGACCAAAACAACGTGACAATCGATAAAAAAGAGTTTGACGCGTTTCTTAAAGCAATTAAATAGCATCAATCAGTCGTAGCGCGACTTCATTTGCGAGCAAACGACCGGCCCGAGTCAAAACAATTCGATCATCTTGGCGGTCAAGCAACTCACTCATTTCGTCAAGATCAGCCTCACTAAACGAACCAAGTGGCACACCCTCGCGAGTTCGCACCAACAACTGCAGCATCTCGCGCTTACTCGTTTCGGCATCAAGCGTCTCACTCGACGACTCTGGTGACTCGCCAGCATTAACTAACTCGATATATCGATCTGGCGTGCGCACATTCCACCAACGTCGACCATTTAAATGTGCATGGGCGGCACTGCCGAAACCTTCGTAATTGCCCTGCTTCCAATAAAGCGAATTGTGTTTGCATTCATGACCAGGCTTGGCCCAATTTGAAATCTCATAATTCTGCAAGCCGTGTGCCGACAATGCGTCGTCGCACAACAAATATTTATCTGCTTGATCATCGTCATCTGGGTGGCGATCAGGTTGCGTTGCCAAAGCCGTATTCGCTTCAACTGTCAAACCGTATGCAGAGACATGAGGCGGATCAAGCGCCACGACATCACGCAACGTCCGCGACCAGTCATCAAGGGTTTCGCCCGCAGCACCATAAATAATGTCGAGATTGAAAGTCTCAAACCCTGCTTCGCGCACGCAAGACACCGAGCGCTGCACGTTCTCAGGGTTATGCGTGCGCCCAAGCGACTTCAAAACATGATCGACCGTCGACTGCACACCAATACTGATTCGATTTACCCCGCCCGCGCGATATGTCTGCATCATCTCAAGAGTGATGTCGTCGGGGTTGCACTCGACCGTCACTTCGCAGCCTTCTGCAAGCGGAATCTCAGCCAACACACTCATTAACTCTGCAGCCGGCACCAGAGTCGGCGTGCCCCCGCCGATGAACACACTCGTCGCGCGAGGCATCGCACTCGCAACGCTGCGCTTAATGTGTGTGCGTAGCGCGGCCAAATAATCTGTCGTCAGTTGGTGGCGGTCAGTGAACGTTGCAAAAGCGCAATAGTCGCACTTTTTTGCACAAAACGGAATATGAATGTAAACACCAAATCCGGGGTGCATGATATTTAACTCTGCGTTGTTGGTGGTACGAACAACAAGTCAAGTTCGGCAAGTTTGGCGCCAACTTCATCGACGGCAATGTCGAGCATCACGGCAATCGCCCGCGTATCGTGCGCGCGCACCGTTATAACTTTGCCGTTGAAGTCTTGTCGTTGTACTTGAATCATCCGCAAAAATCTTTCAAGCATCTTAAATTCGATGCCTTCGCGCGTCGAAAGTTTGGCCACGTCAATTCGAAGTTTCGTCGGGGCTGACGCACCCGGCTGATTATCTTCGACTCGCAACGGGTCACGTGGCAAAAGTTGATCAATCGTCACACCATAAAACTTGGCCAGACGCTCAAGGCGCGGCACTGAAATCGCCCGTTCACCTCGTTCGTATGCGCCAAGCACTGAGGCTTTAAATTCTTCGCGTGACTGAAGTTCGACCTCGCTAAGTGACAAATTCTTCTGCGAGCGAATCGATCTCAGGCGCTCACCCACCATCCGTGAAAACGGAGACTGCTCAAGCATCTCGTCGTCAGATGGGCTCATTGTCGGTTCAACTTTCTTTATTTCGGTAACTCGACATTAGAACAGCCGCACTAATCGCCGCAGTTTCTGCTCGCAAAATTGTGTCACCAAGCGAAACGACTCCTTTGCCAGCAGAGACTTCTTCTTGCGTAAAGCCACCCTCAGGGCCAATCGCAATCGTGCGATGCGACTCGTTCAAAACTTCACCAGTCGGGTCGGCGATAAATGCATCACTCAACTGTGCCAGAGCCACGACATCGCTCACTTTTGGCAACCAAACCCGTCGTGACTGCATCGCCGCCTCGCGAGCAACTAATCGCAGTTTCTCTAAATTCTTGTTTGCTCGACCAGCATCCCATCGCACGACACTGCGAGTCGTTGGTGCCAAAACAATAATCTCGTCAATACCAATCTCAGTTAGCTTCTGCACTGTCCACTCGGGTCGGTCACCTTTGACTACAGAAAAGGCAACTCTCAACTGCCACTTCGGTGCTGGCTCTACGGCAACTTCGCTCGTAACCTCAATTTTTGCATCGCCATCAACTACACACGTTCGCCATCGTCCGCCGCCATCTGAGACCGTTACAACATCTCGCGACTTCACCCGCAAGACGCGCAATAAGTGATGCGCGTCTACATCGCCCAAAACCGGCGCGTCAATTGAATCTACAAAAACATGTGCCGCTGAGTTACGCAGCGCAGAGATCACGAAAATGCCGACTTAATCTTTGACTTCAATGAAGTGTCGCTGGCCGCGACTTGTTCTCCGCGCTCTTTGGCCAACTGCTGCAACAAATCGCGCTCTTTTGATGAAAGTTTTTTGGGCACCACAACTTCAATTCGCGCGCGAAGGTCGCCGCGTGTTCGACCTCGATTGCGTCCGCCTTGATTCAAGTACGGCACGCCCCGACCCTTGAGTACATACTCGTGACCGTGCTGCACACCGGGTGCAACTATGAGCGTCTCATCACCATCAAGAGTCGCCAGCACAAGATTAACGCCAAGCGCTGCCTGAGCAATCGAAACTTGCACATTCGTTACCAAATCATTTTCTTCACGTTGGTACATCTCATGAGGCGCAACTTCAATATGCACGTACAAATCACCAGCCGCACCACCACGCGGACCTACCCCGCCGCGACCAGTCACGCGCATTGTCTGACCCGCAGCAATGCCCGCCGGAATATCAATCTCATGTGACTGATCTTTGGTCACTCGACCTTCACCGCGACATTTGTTGCACGGCGACGCGATCATTTCACCCATTCCGCGACAGCGGCCGCACGGTGTGGTTGTCACCATTTGTCCGAGAATGCTCTGACGCATTCGTCGCACTTGACCCGAGCCACCACAGTCGGCACACGTTGTGGCCTTAGTGCCTGCAGCCGCGCCCGACCCTTCGCACTCTTCACAACTCACAGCAGATCTAATCGACACCGAAGTTCGACAACCGAAAACTGCGTCGACAAAGTCAATTTCGATTTGCGTTTCTAGATCGGGGCCGCGTTGTGGTCCAGATTGTTGACGCCCGCCGCCGCCAAACGGTGAGTCACCGCCGAAAAATGCATCGAAGATGCTGCCGAAACCGCCGGCGCCGCCAAACGGATCTCCGCCGCCGCGCCCACCACCCGATATACCAGCTTCACCAAATTGGTCGTATCGTGCACGAGTCTCTTCGTCTGACAAAACTTCGTACGCACGACTTACAAGTTTGAATTTTTCTTCGGCTTCAGCGTTATTCGGGTTCGCATCAGGGTGCAGTTCACGCGCCAACTTGCGATATGCGCGCTTTAACTCGTCTTGACTCGCCCCACGCGACACGCCAAGCAATTGATAAAAATCTTGCGCCATTCGAATTAATTTTCGGTCAAACGACGACCAAGTCGGTCGCTAACCAAATCTACGGTCGCCAATGCTTGCGGATAATTCATACGCGTTGGCCCAAGCACACCAACAGTGCCGACAGTTTCGCCATCGGCGCGAACTGGCGCCAAGACAACTGAACATGCCGAAAGTGGCTCGACGCCGTGCTCGGCACCGATCGCAACTGAAACGCCACGGTTCAACATGTCGCGAACAAGCGTGACAACAACATATTGCTGCTCAAGGGTGTGCAAAACATTACGCACGATTTCTACTGCGTCAAATGCCTCAGCCATCTGCGCCACGCCGCCGACGTAGAAGTTCTCGTCATTTCGCACGCGGTCAAGAGCAGACAAAACTTTTTCGCACAATGCAACGACACCAGCATCACGAGTTTGATCTTTGCTCACATTGCGATTTGCCTCGCGATGAGCAGCAACATCACTCAACGGCTGAGTAATCATGAGGCGCTGAAGTTCTGCATTGGCTTGCAAAATCTCATCATCTAAGACATCGCTCGTGATTTCAATTTGTGCATTTTCGACTGCACCGTTTGAAAGCACGACGACCACCGTCATGTGATGACTCGAGAGCCGAACTAGTTGCACCGAGCGCACGACGGCAACTTCTGCAGTTGGCCCAATTACAACTGATGCATAATTCGTCAATTGCGCCAACAACATCGACGTTCGCTGAAGTGTTTCTTCTAGACGAAAGTGCGCGGTTTCAAAAAAACTTCCGACTTTCGCCTGTTCGATCGAGCCAAGCGAACCGTTCGGCACCAAGTTGTCGACAAAAAACCGGTATCCCTTATCGGTTGGTATTCGACCAGCCGAAGTATGCGGATGCATCAAATAGCCTTCGCGCTCTAAAGCCGCCATGTCATTGCGCACCGTCGCCGACGAGACCGCCAAATCACGATTATTGGCAATGTGCGTAGAACCCACCGGTTGCGCGGTGGCGATGTACTCCTCTACGACAGCCCTGAGGATTGCAGTCTTACGATCGTCAAGCATTTGTTACTTATCAGGCTACCTAGCGTCAGACTACCGAGCGATTGATTTCCCCGCTGATCTTGTAGCGACTTAGAGCCTCATCACGCTCTTGTGAATGGTCAACCATTGGTTCTGGATATTGCGCAAACAATCCGCCTTCGGGTTGCAGCCATGGTGAATGTACAAACTTTTTCGGCACATCGCGCAACTCAGGTATCCATTCACAAACGTAATTTCCGTTGGGATCAAATTTCTCGCCTTGCAATACGGGGTTGAACACGCGAAAGTACGGCGCCGCATCGGTGCCAGTTCCGGCAGTCCATTGCCAACCGTGATTGTTTGATGCGATGTCGCCATCGACCAGATGTTTCATGAAGAATTTCGCACCCCACTGCCACGGCAAATGCAAATCTTTGACCAAGAAACTGGCAGCAATCATTCGCACACGATTGTGCATCCAGCCTGTCGCCAACATTTGTCGCATGCCGGCATCAACGATCGGATAACCCGTTTTGCCAGCACACCAAATTTCGAATCTCTGTTTGGCTTTCGCATCTGTGTCGACTTGCAGACTGTCCATTTTGGGTTGCAGATTCTTCCAAGTTGTCTGTGGTTGATGAAACAAAACATCGGCATAAAACTCGCGCCAACAAAGTTCGCTGCGATAGTGATCATGGTTCTTGTTCGGCTCGAGTTCAGCCAGCAACTGTCGCGGGTGCACCACACCGAAGCGCAAATAAACCGACATCTGACTGCAGCCGTCGCGATCAGGATTATTTCTTTCGTCTTTATATTTGTCAAGCGCAGTCTCGGCAAAATATTCCCATCGTTTCCATGCGGCTTCTTCGCCCGCATCAGCAATTTTTGCGGTCAAAATCGGGTCGTCAGGTATCGACTCACTTTTTATCGTGGGGGCGCCATTCCATTTCACATTCGGCTTTTTGACTGGCGCCGACCAGCCGTGCGCCAACCAAACTTTCGAAAACGGAGTAAATACCGAATACGGCGTCGAGTCGGCTTTTCGCACGGTGCCCGGGTCGACCGCGTATGCCGAACCAACATGATTCAACTTCGCACCAACTTTTTCTAGTGCTCGGGCAACTTCAGCGTCACGCTTTTGCCCGTATGGTGCAAAATCTTTTGCAGCAAAAACCTCGGTTGCACCAACTTCTTGCACGACTTTTGGCACGACTTCAACTGGGTTACCCATACGCACTACAAGCGCGCCACCCATTGCCTTGTTCAATTCGCGCAGTGAACGAAACAAAAATGCCAATCTTGGCGCACCTGATCGCTGCAAAAACATCGGGTCTAAAACAAATAACGGCGTCACTGCCCCGGCTTTACTTGCTGCGATCAATGCCGGGTTATCTTCGAGACGCAAATCGCGCCGAAACCACATCACCGAATTAGAAGAGTTATTCGCCATTTGATCTACGCCCAATCATCTCCATGCAACTACTGCCACTACCGCACAAACTAGAGCAATTACTCCGCCATATGCCAGCGACCACTCAGGCGAAATTGAGTCTGCGATCAAACCGGTTATCGGTCCGCCAATTGGCGTGCTTCCCAAAAATGCAACCGCAGTCAACGCCAACAATCTTCCACGCATATCGGGTGGTGATTCTTGTTGACTAATTGCATTGCCCGAAGCGATCATCGCGGCGCCACCGATGCCAAGCGGAATACTCCAAAAAAATGCCAGCCACACGTTCGAAGCAAATGCCATGCCGATGCTTGCTAATCCGAGCAACGCAATATTGCCGACGAACCAGCCCATCGACACAGTCTTTAGGCGAGCAGTGAGTAGAGCGCCGGTCAAATTGCCAATGCCAATCACCGACATCACCCAACCAAATGCTCGGTCATCACCCCAACTCAGGTCGGCCAACTTTGGCAAAGCAACACCAAAGTTGAAAGAAAATGTACTCACGGCGACATAAACCAAAAACATCGTTAACAATCGACGATTGCCGGCGACATATTTAAAGACTTCGCGCACAGGAGAACCACCTGCTGGTCGCATAATCGCCGGATACATTTCACTCTTTCGCAAACCTGTCAAACCGTAAATCATCGCTGCATATGAGACGCCGTTCAAGATAAATAGCCAACCGGTGCCGAGTGGCCCGACCAACGCAGTCGCGATCGCCGCGCCGAAGATTCGCGAGCCTGTCATCACTGCCGTATTCAGCGACATTGCATTCGGCAAATCAACTATTGGCACGAGTTCAGTCACCAAACCGCGTCGGGCAGGGTTGTCGAAAGCGCCGATGATGCCCAACAGCAGCGACAGTGCATAGACCATCGGCACATTTATCACGCCCGACAGATCTAGAACGCCGAGCAACAAAGCCTGAGCAGCCAAAGCTGCCTGCGAGATCAACGCAATTCGGCGACGGTTGTGGCGATCAGCAAGTGCTCCGCACCAAGTGCCGAACAACAACATCGGCAAAAACTGAAACGCCACGTTGTAGCCGAGATCGGCTGCGTTGCCCGTCAACCGATAAATCAACAACGACGACGCGGTTAACTGCAGCCAACTGCCAATATTCGAAAGCAGCAACCCTGCGAAGAACAGACGTGCATTGAAATGTTTAAGCGAGCGAAAAACGCTTGCGTGTTTCTCAGCCACGGTATTTAATTATCGAGTTTGAGCGCCGAAATGAAAACATCTCCGGGTATCTCAACGCGACCGATTGACTTCATCTTCTTCTTGCCCTCTTTTTGTTTTTCGAGCAACTTGCGCTTGCGCGAAATATCGCCGCCGTAGCACTTGGCCAGCACGTCTTTTCGCTTTGCTTTGACGGTTTCGCGTGCAATGAACTTGCCGCCGATTGCAGCCTGAATTGGCACATCAAACATCTGGCGCGGAATCAACTCTTTGAGTTTTTCGCACATCCGCTTGCCATAGTCGTATGCCTTGTCGCGGTGCACGATTGTGCTGAACGCATCGGCAGCAATGCTGTTCAAAAATAAATCGACTTTAACCAAGTCAGATTCTCGATAACCGTGCAGTTCATAGTCGAGACTTGCGTAGCCCTGCGATCGGCTCTTCATCTGATCAAAAAAGTCGACTACTACTTCGGCAAGTGGCATCAAGTAGTGCATCTCAACGCGCTCGGGCGATAGATATTCGAGTTTGCCGAGTTCGCCGCGACGAGTCTGGCAGAGATCCATCAAGGTGCCGGTGTAATCCTTTGGTGTGATGATGTCGACTTTAAAATACGGCTCTTCAATCGACTTGATGTAAACAGTTGGCGGCAATTCGCTCGGGTTGTCACAAATTTCTCGACTGCCGTCGGTCTTTGTCACCTGATATTGCACCGATGGTGCGGTCGCAATCAACGCAAGGTTGAATTCGCGCTCGAGTCGCTCTTTGACAATCTCCATGTGCAACAAACCCAAGAAACCGCACCTGAAACCAAAACCAAGCGCACCCGACGACTCGGGCAAGTAGCTAATTGAAGCGTCATTAAGTTTCAACTTCTGCAAACTTTCACGCAATGTTTCGAAATCGTCGGCATCAATCGGAAACAATCCGCAAAACACCATCGGCTTTGGGTCGCTATAGCCATCAAGTGCTTTTTCGGCTTGTCGTGACTCATGAGTTACGGTTTCACCACTTCGCGCTTCACCCACGTCTTTGATGCCCGCAATCAAATAACCAACTTCACCCGGGCCAAGTTCGTCGACCAGCGTTGGCACTGGTCGTCGCACGCCCACCTCAAGTGCTTCATGCACGGCGTTTGTTTGCATAAATCGCAACTTCTCGCTGCTACGCATACGACCGTTCATCACGCGTATCGAAGAAACAACGCCGCGATATTGGTCGTATTGACTATCAAAAATCAACGCTTGCAGTGGTGCATCGGCATCACCAGTCGGTGCCGGAATTTTCTCGATGATTGCATCAAGCAACTCAGGCACGCCATCACCTGTCTTAGCCGAGATGCGCAAAATATCTTCGGCACGAATGCCGAGAACTTTTTCGATCTCCATCGCATATCTATCTGGGTCAGCAGCAGGTAAATCAATTTTGTTTAGTGCAGCGACAATTTCAAGATTGTTTTCAAGCGCCAGATAACAGTTCGCCAATGTTTGGGCTTCGATGCCTTGTGCCGCATCAACAACCAAAACGACACCTTCGCACGCCGCCAAAGAACGACTTACTTCATAGCCAAAGTCGACGTGCCCTGGCGTGTCGATTAGATGCAGCGTGTGGTCCTTCCATGACACGCGCACGTTTTGCGCTTTGATCGTGATACCTCGTTCACGCTCGAGGTCCATGCTGTCTAAATATTGGGCGCGCATTTCGCGAGCATCCACCGCATTCGTCATCTCTAAAATGCGGTCTGAAAGTGTTGATTTGCCGTGGTCAATGTGCGCAATGATCGAAAAATTTCGTATTCGAGATAGTTCCATTACGCCGTTTCTCCGAGATTTCGACCATCACACTGACGCCCAAAAAGCTTGTGTGAGACGATGCCAAATTCTATACGGCTTATGTTTGGCAAGGCCTGACCCGCTGTTAGCCTTGGGGCGTGGCAAATATCAAATCGCAAAAAAAGCGCATCATCACAAACGCAAAAGCAACCTCTCGCAACAAAGCCGTTCGCAGTGAACTTCGCTCACGAGTAAAAAGCGCTCTTGAGACAGCAGGCACACCAGAAAATCAAGAAGCACTTCGCCTTGCCGTGAAGCGCCTCGACAAAGCCGCTGCCAAGCGCACGATTCACCCAAAACAAGCCGCTCGCCGCAAGAGCCGCTTGATGCGCAAACTTAACGCCGCTTCGGCGAAGTAGTTCTCGCCGAGTTACTCGGCCTATTCGTTCTGGTTGACGCCCCCATTCGGCACAACCGAGCGACCAAGATTTCCATCGTTAGTTCTTCGCCGAGGTCTTTGCCTCCGCGCAAATCGATGTCAGCCCGAGCAAGCAACGCAATCGCCTGGCTAATACCGGTACTACCAATTCGACGATATTGATTGAGATATTTCTTGCCCTGAAATTCGCTTTTGCCGCCGATCAGAGTCAAGACGTCATTTGCGCTGTGCAACTCTGGGCCATCAAGTCGCATCAACTTCGAAAAATGCGTGTGCAACAGAGCCATCACTTGCAACGGATGATATTCACCACTTCGTGTCATGCGATGCAACATGTCAATGGCTTTCGCCGAATCGCCCGCATCGATTGCATCGGTTAAGTCCCATGGCTTGACGCTGCCGGCATCGCCCAAAAACGCGGCGACATCGTCACTCGAAAGTTTGCGCGATGTGCCATATGTCGAGACCAGTACATCAATCAACCCGGGCAACCGAGCTTGATCTTCACCCAGCCAGTCGATTATTTGATTCAACGCAATTGGCTCAAGAGTCAAACCTGATTCACCAAATCTCTCGAGAAACCAAGTCACCAACTCTTGACGTTTTGCCGGTGGCGTCGTCGCCATCACAGTTGCGCCGGCTCGTTTCAACGCGTCTGAAACCGACTTAGCCAATTTGCCAGATGCACTCAACACCAGATGCGTGCTGTCGACAGGGTGCTCGAGATATTCGACCAAACTCGAAAGTTCGGCCACGGTCGCCTCAGAAATTTCTCGAATCACAACGACTCGCTCTTCACCAAAGAGCGACATGGTTTCGGCAGACGAGATTGCCCGGCGAATTGCATCTTCGCGTTCTTGCCCACTTGCCGCCCCTGCATCGTGGGTTTCTAAAATCGTGCTGCGGTTTTCATCTGTCGCCATCGACTTGATCAGTTCGCGAGTGATGTCGCTTACTTTGTCTGAAACCAATCGCGGATCAGAACCAGTAATCAAATGAATCGTCACGCCTACACGCTAGAACTTCGGTGTCGCAGAGCAATTATCCCCGCCAAAACTCCGAGCCAAAGGGCGAGATTTAGCGTGCCTTCAAATCGGAGGTGTGCGAAAATTTCAGCAACCCACCAGACCCAGCGCACACCAACTTGAATCGGCAGCATCACTAGATCGCCAATCTCGCCAAAACCAAAGTTGCTGATTAGCGCCGAAAAAAGTGACATCGGCAAACCCACCAACATCACCAAACCAGCAATCGGCACTGCCAAGACATTGGCAATAATGCCGGTCACCGAAGGCAAGCCAAAAATCAA
>Ga0129342_1000832_pt1 | contig 13651 bp, 13 predicted proteins | sample CPBDNA_5_FD_94426 | JGI IMG/M metagenome (GOLD analysis project Ga0129342, IMG submission 94426) | Freshwater to marine salinity gradient microbial communities from Chesapeake Bay, USA - CPBay_Sum_15_0.2_DNA | ecosystem: Environmental > Aquatic > Marine > Coastal | place: USA: Chesapeake Bay...
AATCCGGGCTCTTAGGCCTCTGGTTTAGGGGGTTATCTTCACAGGCTGAGTCCGTTAGACTCGGCTTCTGCACCAGGCGCCTGTAGCTCAATGGATAGAGCATCTGACTACGGATCAGAAGGTTGGGGGTTCGAGTCCCTCCAGGCGTGCTGAAACCCATCAAGAATTTCACGACTTGATGGGTTTCTTACTTTTATTGCTATCTGGCCTTAGAGCAGGAAGCACAGAACCAAGAACAGCAGCTAGATAAAAACCCAAAAGCTAACTTTTTAGAGGATGTCTGCCAAATTGTCAACCAAGTTATCAACAGACTAGAACGCGAAACGAGCTCTGCGCGTTGTTCGGTTAATCTCCAGCGGGTCGTTTTTCCACGACGTAACTCACTAAGTACTAACTACTAACCCAAGGTCTAGGCCGGGGGGGTTAGTCATAAACCATAGGATTGGCTCCGGAACAAGAAGTCGATTTGTTATGGTCGGACCATCGGTGATTTGAAGGGTTATACATGCGGAGTGTTCTTGTAACTGGCGGGTCTGGAAAACTGGGAAAGTTTGTAGTTCGACACCTTATGGAGTCGGGCTGGAACGTTACGAGCATTGACCGAGTTCCGCATCCAGACTCCAGAGTGTGGAGCACCATCGTTGACCTTCTTGATAGCGGTTCTGTAATGGATTTGATGACGGGTGCCAATGAACGCCATAGCAAACTCGATGCCGTTGTCCATTTAGCCGCTATTCCAGCTCCTGGCCTTCAATCCGATAAGGCGACTATAAACAACAACTTAAACTCCACTCTCAATGTCTTTATGGCTGCGAGGAATGCCGGAATCAAAAAGGTCGTATTCGCTTCCAGTGAGACAGTTCTGGGGCTTCCTTTTGACACACCACCACCCTATGTCCCCGTTGACGAGGAGTATGAGCCGCGGCCAGAATCCTTCTATTCGCTCTCAAAAGTTCTTGAGGAGCGTCTCGCCAAAGAGCTTTGCCGGTGGGATCATGAGCTTTCGATGGTTGGACTGCGGTTTTCGAATGTAATTGATCCGATTGAATACCCAAGCTTTGAAGACTTCCAAGACGATGCAATCAAACGGAAGTGGAACCTTTGGGGATACATAGATGCCCGTGATGGTGCTCTAGCAGTTGAGAAGGCCCTCGACTACGAGACTCCTGGCTTCGAACCATTCATCATTGCCAGCCCTGACTCAGTTATGCGCATGACGAATACCCAGCTCCTCCAAGAGGTGTTTCCAGAAGTTGCCTTGAGGCGACAGGTTTCGGAGCACGAAACCCTTCTGGGTATTGAAAAGGCGAAGAGGCTTCTAGGGTTTAACCCAAGTAACTCTTGGCGGGATCTATAGCCTCGAGGCTTGACAACCGCCCCCATTAGTCAAAGCTTGAAGTCGAACTCGGATGGCTTTTCAACACCCGCGCAATCTTCCTCGCTCTACCATGATTCGAGATGACCACGTGGAATGGCTACGGTCTTAGTTCATCACCAAAGTACTTTGACGGAGGGACCCCGTAGGCGGCTGCGAATACCCGCGAAAAGTAAAGAGGATCTTGAAAGCCAAGTTCCAAAGCAACCTCATTCACCCTCATGCTCGTTGTTCTCAGAAGGTCTGCAGCTGCAAGCAGCCTCTGCTGATTTGCCCACGCCGCCAAGGATTGGCCCGTGTGACGGGAAAAGAGTCTCGCTGCGGTCGAAGGGCTGCAGTTCCCAGCTCGGGAGACTTCAGCGACACTCCAGTGCTCGCTAAGTTCAGAATTTATGAAGTCCATCATTAGTTGAAGAGTAACCGGAATTCCTTTTGACTTTGAAGGAACTGACTCCGCCTCCAGCGCCTCTTGGATAAACAAGTCCCCAAGTGCCCGCATTTTGGACTCAGTTGGAGCTTGATACAGAAATGAATTCACCGCGAAGGTTCCAAGCTGAATAAAGTTGCGACCTTTGTCGGAGCGTGCCGAAGTAAGTATGACCTCCTTGCTCGAGTCACCGGGACCCCTCCAATTAGCTCCCACCAAAGGGTCACCCTTCAGGACGCCAACCCTTGCTTCGACGGGTGCCGAAAGGCTGTGCCAAGGAATTATGTGGACCGTCCCCACATGAAAAGGACTCACATCACTTGGGTAATAAGAAATTTCATGGCCCCAGGGCAACCGCAGAATTTGGCTTGAGTCGAGAATTATCTCTTGACTGTTAGCGACAACTTTTCCCGAGCCTCGGACTACCCAGATAAAGCAGACTGTCTCAACACGCTTGTGGTGAACAACCTCGCCCACTCGGAATCTGTACCAATTGGCCCCCACCGCCGCTGGGCCGCCAATCGAGCTCTCCTCAAGGTTTCGTGCTTTATCCATAGCACATTCCTATAAACACCTGCATCTCCATGTAATTTAGCCCAATATTGGTCAGATTATCCATAAATTGCAATTTTGCGACATGGCGTTGATTGCCATGGAATCTGTAGATTGGGCTCGAAAGAGAAAAGAGAGTCGATGAAGATTTCTGTTACTCAGGATGCATGCGTTGGAGCGGGCCAGTGTGCGTTAGTTGCACCGGAGCTCTTTGATCAAGATGACGAGGGAATTGTTATAGCCTTGCGGCCTGAGGTCCCGGAGGCTCAAGAGGACCTTGCACGAAAGGCAGCCTCACTTTGCCCGGCCAGGGCGATTCAGCTGATTGAGAGCTAGTGAGCAAGGGCGTCCTAATTGTTGGAGGCTCTGTGGCCGGCCTTACAGCCGCAGAAACCCTCAGAGAGCAGGGGTACAAGGGCTCGGTCACCATTATTGGAAGTGAGTCCGAGCTTCCCTACCAGCGACCTCCTTTGTCAAAGCAATTTCTCTCAGGACAGTGGGGAGAAGAAAGAGTTCAGCTGACCTCGAAAAAACGGCTAGAGGACCTTGGAATCTCTTTTCACATGGGCGTGACGGCAGAGCGACTCGACCCCTCAGAGGCTCAGGTCTTTACATCGGCGGGCACATTTGATTACGAACATCTATTGATAGCAACGGGGGCTAAAGCTAGAACCTTGACGGGCATTAGCTCTGAAGTTCAAGTTTCATACCTAAGGCAACTTGATGATGCCAAAAACCTCAAATCTGCAATCAAAGCCGACGGGCAGATTCTCATTATTGGTGCAGGTGTGCTTGGGTCTGAAATGGCAGCAACTTTGGCTCAGCTAGGGCACCGAGTCACTTTAGTGGGCAATTTTCCCCATCCGAGACTAGGTGCTGATTTAGAAATACTCTCCAAAGCCGCAACGAGGATTCTTCTTGATCTAGGTGTAGAGCTTCAGATGGATTGCACGGTTGAAGAGCTTTCGGGAAGTCCTTTGGGCACTTTGGCAGTTCTGAGCAATGGATTCGAGGTTGTGGCTGACTTGGTGATCGGTGCGGTCGGCAGTGTTCCTAATGTCAGCTGGCTACATGGAAGCGGCCTGGATACTTCGAATGGCATTCTCTGCGATGCAACTGGCCGAGCAGCCTCAGGCATTTACGCGGTAGGCGATGTGGCTTGCTGGAACAGTAGCCCCAAAGAGGCTAGCCGTATTGAGCACCAAATGATGGCAATTGGACAAGCGGCGTCAGTAGGGACTCTAATCGTAACGGGTAAACCAAGTGACCTCCCAGTGCCTTATTTCTGGTCAGAGCTAGCCAACCACAGGGCGCTTATTCTGGGCGAGGTTGGCGCAGACTCAGAAGTTGAGGTTATAGCTGGGAGTGAGGACTCGCTGAAGTTTCTTGCTGTAGCAAAGTCTAAAGGTCAATTGAAAGGCCTTGTTGGATTGAACATGCCAAAAGAATTTCGCTCCATGCGTCCAGTCGTTGAGAAAGCCATCAGGGCGAACCAGGGAGAGAGAAGATATTGAACGAAGACCTAAACACAGAATCTACAGAAACTAGAAAGTGTCCAGTCTCCCATCAAAGAGTTCTTCCCACTGACGGCACTCCTCTGAAACCCTCTCCGACACTGGCTGAGTGGGCAAAGGAAGGGAAGGCAAGCCCGTTGAGCTTCACAGACGGCCACCAAGGGTGGATCGTTACTGATCACGCCTTAGCTCGAGATCTGCTTGTGGATTCGCGATTTAGTCAACTTCCTCAAAGAATTCCAGGTGCTCTGACTCAGGTTGCGTTTGGCGACCAGGAGCCAGATGAGCGGGCAGAAGAAGCTTCTCGACTAGCTGGACTTCTAGCTATTGATGGTCCGGAACACGCAAGGATTCGCCGCACAATCTTAGGTAAGTTCTCGGTTCGTGCCGCGAAAGGGCACGAACCAAAGGTTCGTGAAATCGTGAACAAGCAGATATCTCACTTAAGCGCTATTGGACCCGGCGTGGATCTCGAGCATGAGTATTCCAATCCAATTTCTACCGCTGTGCACGGACATGTCTTGGGCATACCTGAACACCTTCAAGACAAGTACTACAGGCTATTTGCGGGAGATTCTTCACAGGCCGAGAAGGTCTACTTTGTTCGAGAGGTGCTTGAAATCAAGCGACTCAACCCAGACGACTCTGTCCTAGGAGAAATGATCAAGTCTGACCTGAGTGAAGTGGAGGAGGAGGGTCTCGCCTTTGTTTTATTTGTATCCGGGCGAGACTCCGTGGCCTACATGATCACTACCACAACGGTAGCTCTGCTTCAGAATCCCTCTGAGCTGGAGAAACTGCGAAATGATTCCAGCCTCATTCCTGCTGCGATCGAAGAATTCATGCGGTATGGAGCGATGTTCCTGACCCTATTTTCCAGGACTGCCACAGAGGATGTCGAGTTACAGGGCTTTCGCTTTAGCAAGGGGGATTCTGTAGCCGTATCACCTGTCGCGGCAAACCGTAATGCTCAGGTGTTCCCTGATCCCAATCAATTTGATGTCACAAGGGACGCTTTCGGTCACCTTGGCTTCGGACATGGAATTCATGGTTGCGTTGGCCAGCAACTGGCGCGAGTGGAACTTCGTGTGGCGATCGAAAGCCTGATTAGCAAATTTCCAAAATTGAGATTGCTCGAGGCCGAACAAAACCGGCCAATGGATTTTGCTCACCCTGTTGCCACATACAAGGCAGGTAGGGCAACTGTTTCGTGGTAGTCCTCGGTGCCTATGACTTGTGATCAGTGCGGCGCCCGAAGAGCATGCGGCCATCCGTGTCCTGAATAATTGCTGCGACCAACAGGATTGTTTGCAAAGGCAAGCTGCTACCGCGCACTTGGGCCGGTAGTGCTTTCGCGCACCACCAGTGCGGGCTGAAACGTGATCTGGCGATGCCGGTGGCCCGAGGGGTCTTCAATCTCTTCGATTAGCATCTCGACGCCGGTCTTGCCCAGTAGCCTGGCGGGTTGCTTGATTGAGGTCAGCGGCACAATCGCCGATTCTGCGAACGCGATGTCGTCATAGCCCACAAGGCCTATCTCCTCGGGGACCTTTATCGAGGCGTTAAAGACGAATGCCTGCAGCACGCCAACCGCGAGCAAGTCATTGGCGGCAAATACAGCATCGGGACGTTCAATCGGCGGCATGGCCACAATTTGGCTTCCCACCTCGCGACCATCAAGGACATCCAGATTTTTCGTAGTAATTACTCGCAGCTGGGCGCCGCCGCGCGATTGCCTAATGGCTTCGCGAGCGCCGCTGAGGCGGTCGGCCACCTGCTGAATTTCAAGTGGGCCAGCTACAAAAATAATATTTCGATAACCCTGATCAATTAGGTGCTGTAGCGCCATTCGACCGCCGGCGATGTCGTCAACAGACACTGAACAGCAAATTGACGGATCGGCCTTTCGGTCTACCAATACCGTTTGTGTGCCTTGGCTTCGCATCGACTCTATTTCCTCTCTCACGTCTTCAATTGGCGAAACCAAGACCCCACTGATTCGCTGTTCTTGAAACAGGTTGAAATATTTCGACTCGCGCTCCACATCCTGGCCACTGTTGCCCATCAGCAGCGAATAATCGGCTTCCTGGGCTTCGATTTCACTTCCGCGGGCGACTTCGGCGAAAAATGGGTTTGAGGCGTCTGGAACAATTAGCCCCAAGGTTTTGCTCGTGCCAGCCTTCAATTGACGAGCCACATCGTTCCTTATGAACCCAAGTTGGTCGATTGCCTCTTGAACTCGCTTCCGAGTCGCGGGTGTCACGCGTGTCGGGTGATTCAGCACGTTCGAAACGGTGCCAACTGCGACCCCTGCAATCCGCGCAACATCTTGAACTCTCGGTCTGGCTGGTTGAGAATTGATGGCTGACCCTCTAACTCAATTTTGAACATTTCAATTCTAGGGATGCGCTCCTCGGTGACAAGTAACGCCCCACCAGCCCCCATATTAGGGTGGCAACGATTTGGTAACCCTAGAATAACCAGGTTGCTAAGATAGCCGCTAAATGCCAGAATCATTGAAACGATTCAAAGAGTTTCGAGGTCAATAACATTGCCAACTGAAGCCACCAGACAATGCTTCTGGATGCAGGTAAATCCTGAGAAGCCTGAGCAGTTTTTGGCTTACCACGAGCAAGTTTGGTCCGAAATGCCCAGGGCGCTTGAAAGCACCGGCTGGGTAAACTACTCAATTTTTGAGGATACCTGTGGGCTCTTGGTGGGTTGTTTCGTGACCGAGGCCGGGGTTGACCCGACAGCAGGCATGTCAACCATTGCGTTGAAAGATCGATGGCAGCGCGAAACAGATAAGTTTTTTGATGTTTCGGATACGACAAAAACCGAGGGATTAACCCTGCTGACTGAAACCTTCAACTTAGAGTCCCAGCTTGGCGGCCTTGCGGCGGATAACACGGAAAGATAAGGGAATATGAGCGTTAATGAGGCGGCACTCGCCAATCTTGAGCAGCTTGAAATCGAGGTGCCCTCCTGGGCATACGGAAACACCGGGACCCGATTTAAGGTCTTCCCGCAGCCTGGTGTGCCCAGAAACCCATTCGAGAAAATTGAAGATGCTGCCCAGGTGCATAAGTACACCGGTTTGGCGCCGCGAGTCGCTCTGCACATCCCCTGGGATAAAGTCGATGATTACTCCCAGCTTTCAAGCTTCGCTGCCGACCACGGCCTTGAGCTGGGCACCATCAATTCGAATACGTTTCAAGACGAGCTTTATAAGCTCGGCAGCCTGACCCACTCTGATTCCAAGGTGCGCAAGCGCGCCATCGATCACCACCTCGAGTGCATCGAAATTATGGGCAAGACCGGCTCGCGCGACCTAAAAATCTGGCTGGCCGATGGCACAAATTACCCCGGTCAGGATGACATGCGGGATCGTCAAGACAGATTGGCCGATTCACTTGGCAAGATTTACGAGCAAATTGGGCCGAGCCAGCGCCTAGTACTTGAGTATAAGTTTTTTGAGCCGGCTTTCTATCACACCGATGTTCCTGACTGGGGAACCGCCTACGCACAGGTTATGGCGCTGGGTGAAAGAGCGGTGGTATGTCTTGACACCGGGCACCATGCCCCCGGTACCAATATCGAGTTCATCGTGATGCAGCTATTACGCCTGGGAAAACTCGGGTCATTTGACTTCAACTCGCGTTTCTATGCCGATGATGACCTGATTGTCGGTGCGGCTGATCCGTTTCAACTGTTCCGGATCATGTTTGAGGTAATTCGTGGCGGTAGCTTTGACAAGAAATCCAATGTCACCTTCATGCTCGATGAGGGGCACAACATCGAAGCCAAAATCCCGGGCCAGATTCGCTCAGTGCTCAACGTAGTTGAGATGGCTGCCAGGGCACTGATGATTGACCTCGATGCACTAGAGCGCGCTCAGGAGGCTGGAGATGTAATGGGAGCAAACGACATTTTCATGGATGCCTTCTACCTCGATGTTCGCCCCGCGCTCGCCCAGTGGCGCGCTGGCCGTGGGTTGGCAGCAGACCCCATGGCAGAATTTCTAGCAAGCGGCTATCTCGCTCAAATTGGGGAGACTCGCGTTGGTGGAAACCAGGCTGGCTGGGGAGCATAAATTTCAATGTCACAGCGAGAAACCATTGCCAAGCTGATTGAAAGATCGAACCGATTAGGCAGTGACCCTAAAAATACCAACTATGCCGGGGGCAACACTTCGGCCAAGGGTCAAGCCCTAGACCCGGCGTCGGGTGAAACCATTGAATTGATGTGGGTCAAGGGCTCGGGCGGTGACCTCGGAACTCTTACCGAGGCAGGATTGGCGGTTCTGCGCCTAGACCGAATCCGTGGCCTGAAAAAGGTTTATCGCGGCGTAAGGCACGAAGATGAGATGGTGGCTGCCCTCGATTTCTGCCTGCACGGTAATTCAGGGGCTGCGCCCAGCATCGATACCGCGATGCACGCTCTGGTTGATAAGGCTCACATTGACCACCTGCACCCCGACTCCGGCATTGCCATTGCAACCAGCAAAGACGGGGAAGGCTTAACAAAGAAAATTTTTGGAGACCGTGTGGTTTGGGTTCCCTGGCGCAGGCCCGGATTTCAACTGGGTCTCGACATCGAGAAGATTCAGACTCAGAACCCGCAGGCCATCGGCTGTATTCTGGGCGGTCACGGAATGACTGCCTGGGGCGACACCAGCTCTCAAACAGAAAAACACTCGCTTGAAATAATCAAGTCTGCCGAAAGATACATCAGGCAGCACGGCAAGAAAGAACCTTTTGGTAGGCCAGTTGCCGGTTTTCAAGCGCTCAAGCCAGCTAGTCGCAGTGAGCGCGCCTCGGCAATTGCGCCACTGCTGCGTGGCTTGGCTTCAACTGATAAGCCGATGGTCGGGCACTTCACCGATGCCCCCGAGGTACTTGAATTCATGGCCAGCACGAAATACAAGAAGCTAGCCGCACTTGGCACCAGCTGCCCTGACCACTTTTTGCGCACCAAGGTTCGCCCGCTGGCGGTTGACCTGCCCGGTGACACTGATATCGAAAAACTGAAAGCCCGCATTCTAAAACTTCACCAGCAGTTTCGAGCTGACTACGAGCGCTATTACCGCAGTTTCGCTAAGAAAGACTCACCAGCGATGCGTGGCGCGGACCCGGCGATTGTGCTGATTCCAGGTGTGGGCATGTTTTCCTTCGGAGTCAATAAGCAGACGGCGCGAGTGGCGGGTGAGTTTTACATCAATGCGATAAACGTGATGCGGGGCGCGGAAGCTATCTCGAGCTACGAACCTATAGCTGAGGCTGAAAAGTTTGCCATCGAATACTGGTTGCTCGAGGAAGCAAAACTGCTGCGGATGCCTAAGCCCAAGCGTCTGTCAACTCGGGTGGCATTCATAACCGGCAGTGCCTCGGGCATAGGAAAGGCCATTGCAGAACGCGTGGTTGCTGAGGGGGGGTGCGTCGTGGTCGCTGACCTAAACTTCGAAGCCGCGCAGCAGGTTGCCGAAAACCTCGGTCGCGATGCAGCGCTCGCCGTTTCGGTTGACGTCACAAGTGAAGAGTCAATTAAGGCGGCGCTCGCCGATGCGGTTAGGCACTTTGGTGGTGTTGACCTGATTGTGAATAATGCCGGACTCTCGTTATCGAAGCCATTGCTTGAGACCACTGAGCGCGACTGGGATCTTCAGCACGACGTGATGGCCAAGGGGTCATTTTTGGTTTCACGCGAGGCTGCAAGAATTTTGATTGAGCAGGGTATGGGCGGAGACATAATCTACATCTCCAGCAAGAACAGCGTATTTGCTGGACCCTATAACATCGCCTACTCGGCTACCAAGGCAGACCAGGCCCATCAGGTGCGGCTGCTGGCTGCAGAGTTGGGCGCACACAGTATCCGCGTGAACGGCATAAATCCAGACGGGGTAGTTCGTGGCTCGGGTATTTTTGCAGATGGATGGGGCGCGGCCCGAGCCAAGGTTTACGGTGTGAAAGAGGCGGAGTTGGGTAACTACTACGCTCAGCGCACGCTGCTGAAGCGCGAGGTGCTGCCCGAGACCGTGGCCAACGCAGTGGTTGCCCTCACTGCTGGCGACCTCTCGCACACGACCGGGCTCCACATTCCGGTAGACGCTGGGGTTGCCGCAGCGTTCTTGCGATAATCGTGGGCGGTCAACCCGAATTGGCTTCCCAATCAGCTCTGTTCGGTGCCATCGACATCGGGGCGTCTTCGGGGCGAGTAATAGCTGGCCTGGTTAGTAGCGGCAGGCTGACCGTTCGCGAGGTCCACCGATTCAGCAACGGACCAATTCAGCGGGCAGATCTCTTAGTTTGGAACTTCACTGAGCTGTTTTCTCAGGTTCGAACCGGTTTGCGCGAACTCGGGGCCTATGGAGAGCGAATGGGGCGCGACGTGGTGAGTGTTGGCATTGACACCTGGGCGGTGGACTACGGCCTGGTCGCAGGAGGAGAGCTACTTGACCAACCGGCCTGTTACCGTGACCCGCAAAACCAAATTGGGGTAGACCAAGTTCACTCGCAAATTGATTTTGCCCAGCTGTACGGCTTTACCGGCATGCAGTTCTTGCCCTTCAATTCGCTCTATCAAATTGCCAGACAGCAGGCACTTCAGCCCGAGCTCTGGGCTCAGGCCGAGCAGCTGCAGCTGCTGCCCGACTTGATTGGTTATCTGCTCACCGGGCTGTCAAAAACCGAACGGACTAACGCCTCTTCAACTGGGTTGCTCGATGCGCGCACCCGGGAGTTCAGCGCCGAGTTGCTGCAGCGACTCAAGATAGACCCGTCAAAGTTCGCCCCGCTGGCAGACGCCGGTGAAGAGCTGGGCAAAATAAAACACGAGTTCGGCAGACGCATGAGCCAGACTCGCGTGGTGCTGGTTGGTTCGCACGACACCGCATCTGCGGTGGTCGGCAACCCGGCTGCCAAGCCCAACTTCGCTTTTTTGTCCAGCGGCACCTGGTCACTGCTGGGTGCCGAAATAGCCGACCCCATCTTGAGTGAAGCCTCGCGTCAGGCAAATTTCAGTAATGAGCTGGGTGTTGACGGCCGAGTTCGCTACCTCAAGAACCTTAGTGGGCTGTGGCTACTCTCAGAGAGCCTGCGTTACTGGCAAGAGCAAGGCGAATCGCAAAACCTACACCAGCTGCTTGACCAAGCCGCCGAGCTGCCACCAGTGGCAATCATCGACGTAGCCGACCCAAGATTTGTGGCTCCCGGGCCGATGCCCGAGCTGATCGCCGAGCAACTCATCGAGACCAACAAACCCGGGCCCACCAGTCCCGCCGAGGTTGCATCCGTTATTTTGCACTCGCTGGCAAAAAGCTATTCGGTTGCTCTCGCTCAGCTTAGCGAGCTTACGGGCCTGAGTTTTGATCGGTTGCACGTCACCGGTGGCGGCAGCCAAAACCAGCTGTTGTGTCAGCTCACGGCGGACTACTGCCAGGTTGAGGTGATTGCGGGACCGGTTGAGGCTACCGCCATAGGCAATTTGCTGATTCAGGCACGGGCCCACGGTCTCACCGGCAAAACCCTTGAAGACGTGCGCGCCATAATTCGCAACTCTGACTTCGAATTGTCAAGTTACCTGCCAAGGGACTAGCTCGGCAGGAACGTTTCGGTTGTTGCTTAGCCCTTGACTGCGCCGGCGGTCATCCCCTCGACAATCCGCTTGTTGAAGAACAGGAACAGCACCAACATCGGAATTGTGATTATCAGGATGTTCATGAACAGCAGGTTGAACGCTGTCAGGAACTGACTCTGAAAATTGAATAGGGTCAGCTGAACGGTGGCGTTTTGATCCCCCGGCAGGAAGTAAAGCGGGTTTTGGAAGTCGTTGAAAACAAAAATCGACTGCAGTATCACGACCGTGAAAATAACTGACCTCAACAGCGGGAAAATCACCTGGAAAAATAGGCGGATCGGCCCTGCACCGTCGATTACCGCGGCTTCATCCAACTCGCGCGGAATTGTGGCTATGAAAGCCCGGAACAGCAAAATACAGAAGGCTATGCCGAATGCGACCTCAATGAAAATCAGCCCGTGGAGCGTCTTGAAAAGTCCAAGGCCTTGCATCACCCAAATGGTTGGGACCACAGCGGGCGGAATAATTAGCCCGGCCAAGACCAGCGCATTAATCAACCCGGTCCATCTAGATTTACGCCGCTGCAGAACAAAGGCAATCATCGCTCCGGCAATAACCATGAGCGCTACCGATGCCGCCGTGAGCACGGTTGAATTCCAGAATGCGCGCACCAGCATAAACTCCCGCGCTTCAATTACCTGGGTAAGGTTCTCCATAAAAAAGTAACCTTCGCGCGGCAGCGAGAACTCAAGCAGGCCCGCCTCGGCCCGACTCTTCACCGCGGTCAGGGCTATAAAAATAAAAGGAACCACGAAGAGCCCGAACGTGACCACAATACCGACGACACCCGAAACTACCTTCAGGATTCTTTGAGCGCGCATCTAGAGCTCAACCGTCTTCTTGTTCAGATACCGCGACAGCGGATAAATAATGACCGCAACCAAAACGAATAGCACCACGTTGCCCGCAGTGGAAAGGCCGTAAAAACCAGCCTGGTACTGCTTGAAAATCATCGAGGCCATCACGTCTGAGGCAAACCCCGGGCCACCCTTGGTCATCGCCCAAATCAGGTCGAAGCTCCTCAGGCCACCAATTAGCGAGAGAATTATTACTGTTGAGGTCGCCGGCATCAGCAGTGGAAAGGTGATCTCTTTGAAGCGCCTGAAGCCCGATGCGCCATCAACGGTTGCCGCCTCGTTGTACTCCTGCGGAATCGCAGAGAGGCCCGCAATGTAAATTACGGTTGCTATGCCGACGCCCTTCCAAAGGTCTACCAGTGCAATTGACAGAAGCGCCGTGTCTGGGTCAGCGAGCCACAACGGCCCTTCGACCCCGAAGACCGTGAGCGAGCCGTTGATAAGGCCGTCAAAGGGATCCATCAGCACCTTGAAGGTGATTCCCACACCGATGGTGCTGACCAGCACCGGGAAGAAAATGACTGCCCGCAGATAGCCCTGACCAAAGACGCGGCCGGTTAGCCATAGCGCCAAGAGCATTCCGAGAACTACCTTCGTGCCGGAGGTGAAGAAAGCGTAAAAGACCGTGTTGTAAAGTCCTTGAACCAAAAATCGCTCAGAGAAGAATTGGGTGTAATTGTCTAGACCAATGAATTGCGCGTCAAAGAGAGTCCATCGGGTGAGGCTGAAGAATAGCGAGGCGATGGTTGGAAAGATAAATAGAACAAGGTAAATGACCGCACCCGGAATTAGAAACCACATCGGGTAGGGGTTGAAGCGGCGCTTCCTCCGCACCGTTGTTTTTTCTTTTGATGCTTTTGATTGCTTGTGCGTAACTGATGTCATGCTCACCACATCTTTGTAGAGTGAGGCCCGGCACGATCAAGTGCCGGGCCTCCAACTAGCTTAGGTTACTTGCTTGTTTACCAGCCGGGTAGACCCAGCTGCTGAGCTTGCTTCACTACGTCTTCGTCGTAGATCTGAGCACCCTCTGCGGCTGTGTACTGGCCGGTGCCAACGGCAACGGTAATCTGCTCCAGAGCCGGTCCCTTGATTGGTGATAGGAACTCAAGCGCTGGAGTGGTTCCTCCGGCACGCTCGAAGTAAGGGAGCATGTCGGTGACCACGGGAACGAGATCATCGGGCAGCTCGCAGCCGGCAATGAAGTAGGGTCCGGTCGCACCTATCGCAGCGGTCTGCACATCGCAAGCCTCTGGGGTGGCAACGAACGCAAGGAACTTCTTAGCGGCAT
>Ga0129342_1000833_pt1 | contig 13649 bp, 22 predicted proteins | sample CPBDNA_5_FD_94426 | JGI IMG/M metagenome (GOLD analysis project Ga0129342, IMG submission 94426) | Freshwater to marine salinity gradient microbial communities from Chesapeake Bay, USA - CPBay_Sum_15_0.2_DNA | ecosystem: Environmental > Aquatic > Marine > Coastal | place: USA: Chesapeake Bay...
AAGATGTCTAAAAAGTTAAGAAAACGTATTAATAATAATCATTTTAATTATTTAGATGCGTTAGATAAGTTAAAATCTACATTTTTAAAAACTAATCCAAAAGGAAGGTTTGTTGTGCAGACCGATACTGTAACAAAATTAGATCTTTCTGACGTATTTCGTTCTGATTTAACTAATCATAATCTAATAGATTCTATCGTTGTTTCTAATTTAAATTTTATTAAACAAAATCAGGGAAAGATAATATTAGTAGGAACAGATCATTTAATTTCTGGAAATTTAAATAATATTTTTCAAGAAGAGTATGATATTGCCACATGTATCATAGGAGATAAGTTCGACGACACACACAGAACAAATATCATAAATTTTATGTTTGTAAACTGCAATAAAAATAATCATAATAAAATAATAGAGTTTTTTGAAGAAAGAAGAACTGTCTTTAATAATTTTGGAGAACGTGATAAATTATGGTGGGGTGATCAAAAAAGTCTAAGCGTGATGCTTGAAAATAAATCTATTATTTCAGACTATTATAATCTTAAAGGAACAAAAACTATCTTTGATTATAACGCACTAAAAATTAAATTATTTCAGTATGGAAGACAAGAAATTCTTTCTTCTGTCAACTTGAACAATATAAATGAAGATAATTTAATTATTGATTTTGCAGGGAATAAAATAAATTTTAATTCTGTCTACGATAAAATAATGTCTTTAAAGTAAGGAAATTTTATGTGTGGCTTTGCCGTTTCAAATATATTAAATCTAAAAGATACTAATTCATTTTGTAAACGCAGAGGTCCGGATCTTACAAATAGTAAAGTTATAAACGGTATAGAGTTCTTGCATAACCTGCTGCACATCACAGGAGAACTCACTACACAGCCAATCGTGCAAGATGACGTGGTATGCGTGTTTAACGGGGAAATATACAATTACAGAGAATTTGGTGATTACAAGACTGACGGAGATTGCATCATCGATCTCTACGAAAAAGAGGGTGACGGATTCGTAAAAAGGTTGGATGGTGAATTTGCACTCTGCTTGATAGATTTTACGGACAAAAAAATAATTATTAGCAACGATACCTTCAGCTGCAAACCACTTTGGTATGAATTTACCAATGGTAAATTTGGAGTTGCATCGTACGAAAGCCAACTGACAGGATTAGGATTTACGTCACCAAAAAAACTGCAGGCAAATCTTACGCAGGTTTATGATACGGAGACATTACAAAAAATTAAACAGTATAACAACTTTACATTCTGCACGCATCAGCACAAGAATTCCTTTGATGACTGGTTGACAGCATTTAGCAACAGCATCAGGAAAAGGACTGCGAATACCAGCAAGGGCATGTTCGTGGGCATGAGCAGTGGCTATGACAGTGGAGCAATTGCCTGTGAGCTTACAAAGCAGGGCATAGATTTTAAGGCATATTCAATACTAAACAATGAGAACGATAGCGTGTTGCAGCAAAGATTGCGAATGGTTAAAAATTCGGAGGCATTTTTTCTCAAGCCGGATGAATTCCAAAAATGGAAGAATGAACTGAGGAATAACTGTGAGAATTTTGCATATGATGACGGTTTTAGGAATTATGATATAAAAAAGGATCAGGCGTCGATGGGTTTGAGTGCAATATGCCATCGTGCCAACGGTGAGGGCAGGCGAATATATTTCAGCGGACAGGGAGCTGATGAGATAATCAGTGACTATGGCTTTGGTGGAAAGAAAATTTACAAGCACAGCGAATTTGGTGGACTGTTTCCTGCAAATCTTAACGGATTCTTTCCTTGGCACAGTTTCTATGATGGAACACAGATACAATATTTGAACAAGGAAGAATATGTTGCAGGACACTTTGGCATCGAAACACGCTACCCGTTCCTTGATAGGCAGTTGGTGCAGGAATTTTTATGGTTATCGCACGATTTAAAGAACAGCAAGTACAAGAGTGCATTGGATGAATATTTACTGATAAATGAATTTCCATATCAACCACAGGAAAAGAGAGGATTCCACGTGATCGAAAAGGGCAAAAAGGAAAAGCACATATGAAAATTACAACTGTGATTGCAGGAGATTCTAATTTTAAAAAATTCGTTGACAAGGCAGTCGAACACAGCGAAAAACTAAATTATCCCACGCTGGTTTACGATCTGGGAAATTTGGGTTATGGTAAAAAGTTTGAAGCAAGGGTCAGCCCCAAGATAGGAGCAAAGATACCATCCAAACCAAGCATCATACTAGATGCCCTACAAACCGTACATGAGAATGATTATGTTGTATGGATAGATGCTGATGCTCTAATACTGGATAGGATAGATGAAATTATGCTAGACTATGATATAGGAGTAACCGTTAGACAACCCAAGATGAAGGAAAATTCTCTACCAATAAACGCAGGAATAGTTTTTGTAAAAAAAACGGAGCAGGCAATAAAATTTGTGCATGAATGGATAGAATTGTGTAAGACTGGCGTGAGCGATCAAAAGGAACTTAACAAATTGTGCCAGGTTACCACTGCTGATACTGACAAAACAGTACTTCGCAATCAGACCAAGGTACATGTTTTTCAATGTGCAATATATAATAACGTTTACTTTGGCAAGAAGAACGTTCCTAATGCCAAAATAAAACACTACAAGAGCAAACTTAGACACCTTTGGCCGGAGTAGGATGAAGATATTAGTAACAGGCAGTAATGGATACATTGGCAAGCATTTGTGCAAGATGCTTTCGCAGGAGCATGAACTCCACGGTTTGGATTTACAACCAGCAAGCGAAACTGAATACGTAAAAAAGTATCATCAGCAGGATATCACAGAACTATTCAAGATAGAGGAAAAATATGATACCGTGGTTCATCTTGCTGCATTGGTTAGGGTGGGCGAAAGCGTCAATCATCCAGACAGATACTTCAACGCAAACGTGCTAGGCACGATGAACACAATATCAGGCACACAATTTGATAATTTTGTATTTGGTTCAACTGGTGCCGCAGCGACACCAACTTCTCCCTACGCTGAGTGCAAACTGCAGGCGGAGGAAATCATAAGGGACTACTGTGATGACAAGGAATTATCCTATACCATCTTTAGGTTCTATAATGTCACGGGCTCGGATGGTTTTGCGGCAACCAATCCAGACGGTTTGTTCTATAAACTGAACGAGGCGGTGAAAACGGGACAGTTCAAAATTTATGGACATGATTATGATACTCCCGATGGAACTGCGGTAAGAGACTATGTACACGTCAATGAAATTTGCCATGCCATAGGTGCAGCGCTGGCGGACCCCAGCAACAGCATCGAAAATCTTGGACACGGTAAGGGATACAGCGTCAAGCAAATAGTGGAAACATTCAAGAGGGTGAACGGAGTGGATTTTGAGGTAAAATTGGTAGATGCCAGGGAAGGAGATCCTCCAAAAAATGTTCTTGATTCGGTTTCACGTTACATGAAAGAGCTTTACACTTTGGAGGACTATCTAAAAATAACTTGACTAAATCGTCATAAAATCATATAATTTATATTATGCACACTATTTCAGAAGTAACAGTAAAAATACACTCAATGCTTACCAAGAGCAAACAAATCGAAATAGCAATCAATGAAGGAAATAATCCAGATGAAATTAAATTTCTCATTGATGAACTAAAACAGTTAGCCACAGAGATTTCTAATACCATCATAGACAGTTCAAAGGATGGTTAAGATATATGAGTCACCTGATGGCGGCGACACGGTTTTTGAGAGAGATACCAAGACTGGAAGGAGAACGCTCATAGAAAAGAAAGCGTATCCTGATTGGCATTTAGACGATCTTGAAATAAGCCAAATAGTGGATTATGCAAATGAAGGAAATAAGTCTTTACAAATCCAATTGAAGAAGCTAAAATTACTGTATAATCTTATCAAGGATGAGTGATGACAAAATCCAATCTAAAACTTAATGAAATTCTTGCCGCGGTGGATCTGAACGGAAAGGAAGTCTGGGACGATCTCACCGAAGAACAGAAAAAGAGCGTGGTTTTTTACACTCTCAATCGATACATCAGCAGCATAACTGGCTCAAGAGAGGAAAAGGAACACTTCGTGCTGCTAGGCAACGAAAGATTCAACAAGAATCTATTCCTACTGCTGAACAAGCATCCAAAACTGCTGTGGCAATTGGCATGCAGTTGTGGACACGAATCAAAGAAAGTATTTTTTCACAAGTGGTTAAAACTAAACAAATCTAAAAACAAGAAAGTTGAGTTTTTGGGCACGCTCTTCCCTAATCTCAAGCAGCAGGACCTAGAGACAATGTCCGCTATAACCACGACAAAAGAGATCAAGGAGTATTGTGCCGAAATGGGCTGGGACAAAAAGGAAATCAATGCCATCAAATTATAAGTGTGCCTACTGTGAAAAGGAATTCACCAAGGAAAAGACTCTCACGGTGCATGTGTGTGAGCCAAAACGCAGGCATCTTTCAAAAAATGAGAAGCACGTGCAATTGGCACTGCTGACGTACCAAAGATTCTATGAGATAAGCCAAAAAATCAAATCGAAGACTTTTGATGACTTTGCCAAGAGCCCCTACTACAACGCATTCGTTAAATTTGGCAGTTTCATGTCCAACGCCAATCCAATCTATCCGGAAAAATTCATAGATTTTGTCATCAAGAGCGGAGTCAAGCTGGATCATTGGTGCAGGGACGAACTGTATGATACCTACCTATTGGAATTATTAAAAATTGAGCCAGCGGATGGAGCAATCCAGAGGACCATACAGACCATGATGGATTGGGCGGATGATAAACAGGCTTCTTGGAACCACTATTTTCACTATGCCAATCTAAACAGGGCGACCCACGACATCAAGGAAGGAAAAATTTCACCCTGGATACTGTTGCAGAGTAAATCCGGCAAGGAAATGCTCAAGAACATGAATGACGAACAGCTGACCATAATTGGAGACATCATTAATCCACAATTTTGGCTGGCAAGATTCAAAAAATTGCCCGCTGATGTTGAATTGGTGCGAGATGTCATCAAGGAAGCAAAGATAGACTGATGAAAAGCAGAATTCTCAAGGATGGGTCAGTAGTGGAGGAATTGGAAAAACCAATTAATCTCACAATTCTTACCAAATGTCCCAAAAAATGGAAAATCATTGACATGGAGACGGGACAGTGCTATACTGCAAGTGGTGATTATGAAATATACAAGCAGTGGAAATTAGAGGAAGAAGATGCCTGACATAGACATAGACTTTGCGGATAGAGAAAAGGCACTTTCGCTGTTTAAGCACGTGAAAGCAAGGCGCGAGGAGGATGGAAAGATACTCAAGCACAACACGGGAGTGTACATGCACGAGGTTCCATTTGACCCGGAACGGAATCTCTGCGCAATGGACTACCAGACAGCGGAAGAAAACAGCATGTTCAAGTTGGATTTCCTAAATGTTTCACTGTATGATGGTGTGAGAAACGAGCAACATCTAGAGAAATTGATGAACTCGGAACCGCTGTGGCAACTGTTGGAGGAGGATGACTTTACGGATCTATTATTCCACGTGAACGGACATGGAAGAATACTGAGGCAGATGAAACCAACCAGCATTGAACAGCTCGCCGCAGTGCTGGCAATGATACGCCCAGCAAAGAGGCATCTCGTAGGACAGCCATGGAACACGGTGCTAAAGGAAGTCTGGACGAAGCCGGAAAATAAAGAATACTTTTTCAAGAAATCACATGCCACTGCCTATGCCGTGGCAGTTGTTGTACAGATGAATTTGATTTGCGAACAGATGGCGGATAAAAAATGAAAAATCCTTGGGAAAAAATAGACAGCGCAGTATTAAGAGCATTGCCTAATCCAGCGAGCGGATATGAACAATTCATTGATATCCCTGAATTCACTTTCCTCGGTGTAAAGGATCAACCAGATTTTGGACACATAAAACTTTGGTTCCATGGTAATGAAAAGACCATTGAATTAAAAAGCCTAAAGGAATACCTTTTGCAGTTTAGGCAAACTGTGATCAGTTATGAAAGATCCATAGACGTAATTTACAATCATCTAATGAAAGTATATCAGCCATCGAGACTAAGAATAGAAATACAGTTTAGACCAAGGGGAGGAATAAGCAGCACCATGAAGGCTGACAGTGACTGGGCACACCTTGGAGGCAGCGATAAACTATGGCAACATCACAAGGAGTAAAAAAATGAACAGTAAATCTAGGAGAAGTTTTGCCAAGACCATAACGTGGAGAGTCGTTGCCACGACGGACACATTTTTGATAGCTTGGTTTATCACGAATGATTGGAGTTGGGCAAGTGCGATTGCGGGAGTTGAGATAGTAACCAAGATGTTCCTTTATTACGGACACGAACGAGTATGGAACAGGATAAAATGGGCTAAGGATTACGATGACCCTCACACAACAATATGGCCATACAAGAGATGAATTACGAATTCGAGGACTACAGAAAAAAACCAAAGTATCCTGAGCTGGGGCCATGGCCCTTTTGGCAGGTTCCTGAACACTTCCATTTTGGTTATGTCCTAAGATTATTATTGTTTTTATTCATACTACCTTGGATATTTGGTTATACTCTCACACCCTCGGGTATGTTCTTTACATTTATTATTTTTGATTACGTGACCTATAGGGGATTTAAGGTGCTCTACGGACAAGAGTGATTGATTTTCTCTTTATTCTTTTAATGATGATGTTGTTTAGGCTGGTAACTGGACCGTGTATTACCTTGACATCCTTTGTTGTAAAGTTTCTAATGGTGTATTCAAACAGCCGTATTTCATTCCGAAGAAAAATATTGATGGGGATTTGCCTATTTGACTCCCACCACCAAGCATCACCCAAATCTAACAGTTTTTTCTTGTCATCCTCAGTTTCACACATCTCATAATCATAGAAACTGGTTACATTTGAATCCTGATTGATGATTATGCCCACATACTCCTTTTCAGCATGCGTTAGGACGCTGATAAAAGGGAAGTTTTTCTGTAAATTTTCCGTTATTCTCATAGATAAATACTATAAAGGTTTATGTTAAGCATATGCAGATTAATTCAATATATTTATATCCAAATAAGTTGGATGTTTACACAAGTGACACGGCTAATTGGACAGCGGAGAGATTTAGAATGGTTTACAATCGCAACTTAAAAGTTTACAGGGGTACTGATAATCGCATAGACATCCAGCTGCGCAACAGCGATCAGAAGGCTTTCAATGCCACGGGCAGCACGATAGTTTTTAACATGGTCAGCAAGGAAAATGACGATCTAGTGCTACGCAAGGACTGTAGCGTGGATGATATAACCGTGGGCAGAGTGTACGTGAGCATCACGGAGGATGAACTGCTTGGCATAGAAGAAGGCTATTACACGTACAGCTTCCATAAGGAAACCAGATCAAACATAGACAGCACGGATTACAAGATTGAATCCAAGTTACCATTGTACATGGACAGCCAATACGGAGCAATTGGCACGGTGGAGGTAATTGGAGGCATGCAGGGCAAGCCATACGATACCAAGGTGATTGACACTTTCAGGAAGGTAACCGATTTTGACTCTGCACTTTCCGGAGTTCCGTCGAACGTTGCACCATTGCAGAATCCAAGACCAAACTTTGCCCAAAACGTCAACACAACTGGTTATGAGGAGTATTTCATAAGCAGCCACGTTGATGCGAATCCAAGGATTTCCACACCACAGAGCCTACACACGTTCCAATTTTTCTACAATAATTACGTTGGTGAGGTTAAACTGCAGGGCAGTTTGGGAGAGGGAGCAAATCCAATTGCAGGATCATGGACGGACATAACAACGTTCGACATAACCACGGCCAATTCGAGAGAATTCCACAACGTTACGGGCAAGTACAATTGGTTTAGAATTTACCACACTCCGGACACTTCAAACACCGGAACAGTTGACAAAGTCCTATATAGATAGTATACTTAAAGCATGACCTTGGTTCTAGATACATTTCGAACTCTGATACCGCCGCGATCAAAGAGCAGTCCAAGTGGGTGGACAAGTTTCAATGCTCCGTGCTGCCATCATCGTGGTCATGGACAGGACAAGAGAAAGCGTGCGGGACTGAGATTTGATACGGGTGTCGTGTTCAACTGTTTCAATTGCAAGTTCACAGCAAGTTGGCAACCTGGTAGACAAATATCAGAAAAGTTTAAGTCACTGTGCAGATGGATGGGTGCATCTGAGGACACCATCAATGCAATAATATTTGAAGCATTGAAGACGGAGTCTCCGGATTACAAACCAAGAGAATCGCATGCCAGAATCGCATTTCCTGAAAAGAAACTTCCTGATAACAGCCTACCAATTGCTGATTGGCTTGATATTGATTTCGGTCAGGATAAATCTCTTGAGGAAAATTTTGCCAAGGTAGTAGCCTACGTCTATGATAGGGGATTTGATCCGACCAGCAAAAATTTTTATTGGTGTCCGGAACAAGGGTATCAGGATAGAGTAATTGTTCCTTTCTATTACAAGGACAAGATTGTTGGGAACACAGCGAGAAAGGTAAGGAGCGGACGACCAAAGTATCTAAGCGATCATCATTCACAATTTGTGTTTAATGTTGACGCACAGGAGGAGGATCAAAAATATATCTTCGTTACGGAAGGTCCGTTTGATGCTCTTGCTATAGATGGAGTTGCTCTGCTCACTAATAATATCAGCGAGCAACAATACAGAATAATACAGGGACTGGGACACGAAGTAATAGTAATACCTGATCAGGACGAAGCAGGCTTGAATTTGATAAATCGTGCGATGGAATATGGTTGGAGCGTGAGCTTTCCCACTTGGGATCCCAGTGTGAAGGATGTTGCGGAAGCGGTCACGACATACGGAAAATTATTCACCATGGTTGATATAATAAAAACAGCACAGGCTGGTTCGATAAAACTAAACATGGCAAAACAAAAACTTAAAAACAAATTGGAGAATGAATATGAAATGGTTAATTGATTGGTTCAAGGACATAATTTACAAAATTAAGATGAGAAAGAAAATTAAGGAGCTCAAGAAAAAGGATCCTTTCATATACAAATAATGACTGAATTTAAGGTAGGAATATTTAATTTATTAAAAAAATTGATAGGGCACAGCAGCCTTACTAGAGCAATAATTTACACGTTGGGTCATATTATTATTGCTATGTCCTGCAACAGGCTAATTACTGGTGCTGATCTCGAATTGGCGGCAGTTGATGCATTGGTGGAACCTCTCATAAACGGAGTGTGGTTCTATCTGTTAGATAGGATGTACACGAGCTACAATAAATGATTACATGGGGAATATCTGCCAACAGCCATGATGGTTCACTGGCAGTCTTTGACAATGATGATTTGGTATTTGCCAGTCACACTGAAAGATTCAGTGGATTAAAGAATGATCCACATCTCAACAAGGGAATACTTGATTACGCTAGAAAGTGGGGAGAACCCAATGAAGTGGTGTGGTACGAAAAACCATTTACCAAGACCGTAAGGCAATTGTATGCTGGCCAGGGTTGGAACTACAACGAAAACAATGTAAGGACCTATCTAAAATCATTTGCGATAAACGCGCCAATCAACTATACCGGACACCATGAGAGCCACGCAGCAGCAGGTTACTACACGAGTGGATACGAGGATGCCACGATACTGGTGATAGACAGCATAGGAGAATGGGAAACTCTTACCATATGGGAAGGAAGAGGAAATAAAATTAAGAAAGTTTTTGTCCAGGAGTATCCGGACAGCATAGGTTTATGGTATAGTGCAATGACGCAGAGGATTGGACTGAAGCCCAATGAGGATGAATACATACTGATGGGGATGAGCGCATATGGAGACAGCAAAAAACTATATGAAAGAATGCGCGACTCTTTTTTCGTGTTGGGACCACACAGCCATTGGACATTTCCAACCGTTAGATTCAACAAAAATTTACACAGGGGATGCAAGGAATGGATGTCAGGACTCAAAAAATGGACTGATAAATTACACATTGCGGCTGCCACGCAGCAATTATACGAAGAAGTTTTTTCTGGATTGGTGGAGTACTGTGCAAAAAAATACAAGAGCAGGAACCTAGTTGTGATGGGCGGATGTGCTCTTAACTGCAAGGCAAACTCGAGGGCATCAGCCTATTATGATAACGTGTGGATTATGCCCAATCCAGGAGATGCGGGAAGCAGTGTGGGTGCAGTTCTGGCTCGAAAGGAAAAACACATCAAATGGACGAGTTCCTATCTTGGATATGACATTCCGGGAGAATACCCAGTGGATGATCTCTTCAGAGAATTAAAGGACACGGGCATGGTAGGAGTTGCCAATGGCCGCGCAGAATTCGGTCCAAGAGCATTGGGTAACAGAAGTTTGTTGGCTGATCCTAGAGGAAAGGACATGAAGGACAAGGTGAATAAAATAAAGAAGAGACAGAGATATCGTCCTTTTGCTCCTGCGATACTGGAGGAACACGCGGAAAAATATTTCTATGGTGATGTGGGACCATACATGCAGTTTACATCAAAATGCAGGAAGACTGATGAATTTCCTGCGATAACACACGTTGATGGAACTAGCAGGGTGCAAACCGTAGGCAGGAACGATAACACGGGATTTAGAGAACTGCTTGAGCGTTGGTATGCCAAAACAGGATGTCCTATGCTATTAAACACTTCGCTAAACATCAAGGGCAAGCCCATGGTGAATGATGAAAAGGATGCAAAAAAATTTGCCAAGAAATACAAACTCAAAGTTTACTAATGAAAAAGAAAAAATTAATGAGGAAAAAGTCAAGGTTAACAAAGGCAATAAGAAAATTAATGACTAAACTTGAGCGTGCAGAACGCAAGGCGCATAAAATAGACATTAGAATTGCCCAAATTGAAAAAAAATATTGCTTTACAACATTAAATTAAAATGCTATAATGAAAAATAGAATTACAAGGAAAATTACACACAATGGCAACTGCTAAGAATTACGATTACGAAGTACAGAAAATATATTTGGAAATGATGCTGAATGATGCTGAAACTTTCGTGCGATGTCAGGGAATATTTGATCACACTCTATTTGATAGAAAACTACAGGACGCAGCACAGTTCATAAATGAATATACCAAACAGTATAACGTGATGCCTGACTATGAAACTGTGAATGCAAGTTGCAGAACTGATTTGAAAAAACCACATGAAGTTAAGGAAGGACACACTCAATGGTTGATGGATGACTTTGAAAGTTTTACAAGGCACAAGGCTCTGGAACGAGCAATAATCAACTCAGCGGACCTATTAGAAAAGAATGACTATGGACAGGTGGAGGCAATGGTTAAGGAAGCGGTGCAGATTGGCCTAGCACGTGACATGGGAATCGATTACTTTGAAGATCCTCGTGCGAGATTAATGGGATTGAAGGACAAGAACGGACAGGTAAGCACTGGTTGGGCAACCATGGACAGAAAATTATTTGGTGGATTCAATAGAGGCGAACTTAACATATTTGCAGGTGGATCGGGTGCAGGTAAATCCTTATTCCTTGCAAACCTGGGTGTGAACTGGGCACTGCAAGGATTAAACGTTGTTTATCTAACGCTGGAACTTTCAGAACAGTTGGTCAGCATGCGTGTTGACAGCATGACTACAGGAATACCAACGAGAGACATTTTTAAGAACATTGATGATGTTGAAATGAAAGTTAAAATGATTGGCAAGAAGTCAGGTGCATTGCAAGTTAAGTATATGCCAAGTGGTAAGACTGCAAATGATATTAGAGCATATCTAAAAGAATATGAAATCAAAACTGGTAGAAGAGTTGATGTGCTGCTGGTTGACTATCTTGATTTGTTAATGCCAATAGGTAGAAGAATTAGTGCGGAAAACTTGTTCGTCAAGGACAAGTATGTGTCCGAGGAACTGCGTAACCTGGCAATGGAACTACAATGCGTGTTTGTGACAGCAGCACAATTGAACAGGGGTGCAGTTGAGGAAGTGGAATTTGATCATTCGCACATATCAGGAGGACTATCCAAGATACAAACAGCAGATAACGTGTTTGGTATCTTTACAAGCCGAGCTATGAGAGAACGTGGAAGATATCAATTGCAATTAATGAAAACACGTTCATCAAGTGGTGTGGGACAAAAGGTGGATTTAGAATTTAACATAGACACTCTGAGAATTACTGATCTTCCGGAGGATGAACAGGAATCAAGCAGTGGAAGCAATAGAGGCAGCAGCAGCATAATAGATTCAATAAAGAGAAAAACAGAAATACAGAACACCCAAGACACGGGCACAAGCGATCCCACCCAGGGACTGCCCGTGGGAAAAATCAAGGGCAAGGTTGAATCTACAAAACTGCGCGAGATTTTGAACAGCATGGGTGACGATGAAGGATAAGGTAGTCCTATATCAATGGTCGGAAAAGGATCACGTAAGTGAATTCTTTGACATAGACTGGCCAGCAGTCCACAAGGAATGTGGAGTTGACCACATAGATTGGATCAATAGGCAGGACGTTGATAAGTGTGAAATGTCGCTTGAATTTTTCCAGGGTGGAACCAGACTGATAGTTGAATTCTTCGACGATAAGGTGGCAACCACCTACCACATGATGTGGGCTAAATAATGGTATGCGCATACATGACATACTGTTTGAAAAATCTAATTACGTAACCGTAAATCGCAGGCTGAATCCAAAGATTTGGGCGGGAGAGGAGCTGAAGCCTGATGTCAAACACACACTGATAAAGATAGCAGAAAAATTCCAGGAGTTCATAGGAATCGAATTGGAGATCGTTGACTACACCATAACAGGTTCTAACGCAAATTTTACATGGACGGATTATTCTGACTTGGATCTCCACATCATAGTAAAGGGAATGCCTGACGAAAAGGAAAGAGAATTGTACAACGCCAAGAAGGCACTGTGGGCAGAGGAACACAATATAACCGTAAAGGGATTGCCGGTGGAGTGCTACGTGCAGGGCGAGGACGAGCCACACCATTCAACGGGCGTGTATTCAATACTGGCTGATCAGTGGTTGGAGAAACCAAAAAAAGTCAAGCCCAAGATTGATGACGCTGCCGTCAAGGCCAAGAAAGAAAGTTTGCACCATGACATCGAAATTGCGATGCTGAGCAACGATCCAACCAGACTGAGAAAGATCAAGGAAAGAATTACCACGATGCGCAAGGCAGGATTGGAAAAGGCAGGAGAGTGGTCAACTGAAAACATCGTTTTCAAAATTTTGAGGAACCTTGGCATCATAGACAAATTAACACAGCAAATAAGAGAACTTGAAGACGAAGAACTCAGCCTAGAACAAGCAGACCTGCTGGTATAAAAAATCTTACAGGAACCAAATGAAAATAGAATCACGAAATAGTATTATCACACTCTGCACATTGATATTTTTTGTATTGTCTGGATGTTCCGGCGTACAAAATTGTTCATTCAATCCCGGAGTGCAGATTGAATCCAGGCCCGACAGGGAAAAGCAGGAAACCGTGGAGGAATCCAAAATTGAATCCAAACTGCCCGTTAAGGTATCTCCAAAAGGCGAAGTTTCCTGTAATTTTTAGTTGACACAAACCCTAAAAT
>Ga0129342_1000837_pt1 | contig 13599 bp, 2 predicted proteins | sample CPBDNA_5_FD_94426 | JGI IMG/M metagenome (GOLD analysis project Ga0129342, IMG submission 94426) | Freshwater to marine salinity gradient microbial communities from Chesapeake Bay, USA - CPBay_Sum_15_0.2_DNA | ecosystem: Environmental > Aquatic > Marine > Coastal | place: USA: Chesapeake Bay...
AACCAACTAGAGAATAATGGCTTTTACGCAATATACAAACCTCGATTTTGAACAGATTAAAGCCTCTTTGCGTGAATATTTGAGGTCTAACTCAAATTTCACGGATTTTGACTTTGAGGGATCGAACTTATCGATCCTTATTGACACTCTGGCGTACAATTCATATATCACAAACTACAATGCCAATATGGTCGCCAATGAGGCGTTCATTGATAGTGCTACTTTGCGCGAAAATGTAGTTGCACTCGCTAGAAATATTGGTTATGTACCCTCATCCAGAAGATCCTCAACTGCAAATATCAGTTTTTCTGTAGATTTGGGTTCTGGTCAAACAAAATCTACTGTTACACTTAAAGCCGGACTTGTTGCTCTTGGTAATCAAGCAAACACCAACTATACTTTTTGTATTCCCGAAGATGTAACCTCACCAGTCGTTGACGGAATTGCATTTTTTACCGTAGACCTTAAACAAGGCACTTTCTTAACTAAAGAGTTTCTAGTCGATAGTTCACAAACCAACCAAAGATTCATTCTTCCTAACCCATACGTTGATACTTCAACGTTAAGAGTCAGAATAAAGGACACATCTAGCTCTACGACATATAGAAACTATAGTTTACTTGACAATATTGTCGGAATTACTACAACAACTGAAAGTTTCTTGATTCAAGAAATTCAAGATGAAAAATATGAACTTCTCTTTGGTGATGGTGTTTTTGGTAAAAAACTCTCTTCTGGCAATGTAGTAACCGCCACTTACATTGTATGTGATGGTGTAAATGGAAATGGTGTTAATAATTTTTCATTCTCTGGAAAGTTGGTCGATAATGATGGTGGATTAATTACTACAGGAATTTCTGATATTATCACAAACCAGCCATCCAGAAATGGAGCAGAGATTGAAAATATTAGTACAATTAAAAGTTTAGCACCTAGAGTTTATTCTGCGCAGTACAGAGCAGTTACCGCCAATGATTATGAGGCGATTATTCCTACGGTGTATTCAAATGCAGAAACTGTGACTGCTTATGGTGGAGAGGACGCTGATCCTCCGCAGTTTGGTAAAGTTTTTATCTCTATCAAGCCAAAGAGTGGTCAATTTATCTCTGACTTTGACAAGAGACAAATTTTACAAAAACTGAAAAGTTATTCTGTAGCTGGAATTAGACCAGAATTGATTGATCTTAAGTATCTGTTTGTTGAAATCGACAGCACAGTTTACTATAACAGTAACATGGTAGCTAGTGTCTCTGATCTAAAATCAAAAGTTACTAATTCTCTCACTACTTATCAAAATTCATCTGATTTGAACAAATTTGGTGGTAGATTCAAGTACAGTAAAGTTCAAAGAATTATTGACGAGACCGATACTTCTATCACATCAAATATTACCAAGGTATTGATTAGAAGAGATCTCCAAGCTGATACAAACAACTTTGCACAATACGAACTTTGTTATGGAAACAAGTTCCACAACAGAAGACAAGGATTTAATATTAAATCCACAGGATTCACTGTTGATGGAATTCGTGGAACTTTATACTTTGGTGATGTATACGTTAATGAGACCACTGGTCGTCTATTTGCCTTTAGACTCACGTCTACGGGTGAACCAGAGGTTGTAATTACTGATGCTGGAACTGTAAAATATGACGTTGGTGAAATCCTTATAGATACAATAAGGATTATTTCCACATCGAAGGCCAACAATGTGATAGAAGTTCAAGCCGTACCTGAGTCCAATGATATCATCGGTTTGAAAGATCTATATGTTCAACTTTCTGTTGCCAATAGTACCGTTACTACAGTAGAAGACGTTATTTCTACTGGTGCTGATACATCTGGTACTAACTTTGTTTCTACTTCTAGCTTCTCAAACGGAAAATATATTAGACAGTAATGATCGACACCACTTCTAAGAAAGTACAACTCAATCAGATCGTTAGAAGTCAACTACCTTCTTTCATTTCTGAAGAAAATCCACTTTTTGTTGATTTTTTAAAACAATACTATATTTCTCAGGAATATCAAGGTGGTCCAGTTGATTTAATCACTAATTTCAATGATTATCAGAATGTAGAAACTTTTAGTGGCAATGATAATCTGATTGGGTTTACGACCTGTGTCGGTGAAGTGCTCTCATACTCGGATACGATCAATGTTGTATCGACTAAAGGTTGGCCTGAAAAATATGGACTGTTAAAAATTGATGATGAGATTATTTCTTACACTGGAATTACAACAAACTCGTTTACTGGGTGTATTCGTGGATTTAGTGGTGTAGAATCTCTTCATAAGTCAAATCAACCAGAGAGTTTAGTATTTTCTTCATCTGAGGCTGATAGTCATGCCTCATCAACAAGAGTTTTAAATCTTAGTAATCTCTTTTTGCAAGAGTTTTGGAAAAAAACCAAAACTCAGTTTTTGCCTGGATTTGAAGATAGGACTCTTTCGACAGAAGTAGATAAAGCAAACTTTTTAAGACAGGCTAAGGATTTTTATGCTTCCAAAGGAACCGACGAAGCTGTAAAAATTCTTTTCAACGTTTTATACAATAAGAGATCTGAAGTTATCAAGCCAATCGAATATCTTTTGGCACCATCTGACGCTGATTACATTGTAACCTATGATCTTGTAGGTGAATTGATCAGTGGAAACCCACTCAATGTAATTGGACAGACGTTATTCCAAACGGACTCTGAGAATATAAGTGCCTCAATTTTCAATATTCAAAACTATCAGAAAAATAACAAATCTTATTATCTAATCAGTCTTAGTAGAGAATCTTTAAGTGGTAATTTTGATGTAACTGGATCTTCTGCCCTTGTAGAACCAGTATCTGTTGGAGCCACTGTTATTACTGTTGATTCCACCTTCGGATTCCCAGATAAGGGATCAATTTACGTTGGTGCTGGACAAACAGTAGGAATTGCAACTTATACCAGAAGATCTTCAACACAGTTTTTTGCAGTAAGTGGAATTACTTCTTCATATTCGGATGGAGAATTTGTAAGATCATCAAAAACAATCTATGCATATGAAAATGGAGATCCCACAAAACCAGTTTACTTCAGATTGACTTCTGTAGCTAGTGGAGCCAAAATTGATGACGTTGGATTCTTAGAAAGGAATGATACTCTTAAAGCCAAAAATTTAGGAAATGTATCTTCCTCTACAAATTATAGATTAAACTCTTGGATTCACAACATCAAAACAAAAAGTGATGTCTCCAAAGATTTGGCGAGCAATACATCAAATATTGATGTATTGAATAAGAATATTACAACCTCAACACCTCATTTATTGTATCTTGAAGACACAGTTACTCTCATTGATACTAGTTCAGCTATTCCATCAAATGTTGATGGAATTGTCAATCAAATTATAAATCCAACACAATTTAAAATTACCGTAACATCAGGATCTCTTGATGCAACCAAGTCATATACGGTAAGAAAGAATATTAGTTATGCATCAATCAATTCAAACATTTACAATGTATCAAATTTTGCCGCAAACGTACAAAATACTTACACAGATTTAGATGAAACTAATTTTTATGTGACATCTGGTTCTCTTCCATCATTCAAAATTTATGCAACCGATAGAAGAAAATCTTTTACATCTGATGACATAAGTGATAATAGTATCACTATCAATAATCATGGATTCTACAGTGGAGATCTTGTAAGATATAATCCAGTATCTGCTGGTAGTAGTGCCGTAACTGGACTCTCTACTGGTTCAATTTATGCAGTTACAAGAATCAGTGATACTGAAATTAAACTATCTCAAAGCTCTTTTGACGCTTCATTGAAGAGGTTTATCAGTATTTCTGGTGCAGGAACAACTCATACGTTAACTCCAAACGAACTTTTTAATAAAAACTTATCCTATCAAAACTTTGTAAGGGAATTTCCAACAACTCCAAAACTTAAAGAGTTTGAAAGACCTCTTAAGAATGAAAATATTGGCATGTTTAGAAACGGTGTGGAAATCGTTTCTAATAGATCTGGAGATGCAATTTATTATGGAACTCTTGCAAACATTGACGTTGAAAATGGTGGTTCTAACTATGATGTAATTAATCCACCAAATATTAACATATCAGATTCTGTTGGATCTGGGGCCACGGCTTACGCTGTCGTTGAAAATGGATCTTTCAATGATATTGAAATTATTTCTGGTGGATACGATATAAGAAAAGTTCCATCAATTTCTATTGTTGGAGGAAATGGATCTGGAGCTACAGCTTCTGCTAGACTTAGAGCCACAAGAAATCAAAGGTTCTTCAATGCTGATATTGATGTAAACACGACCGATAATCGGATTCAATTTTCTTCAAATCACCTTTTTTACAATGGAGAATCTGTAGTATATGAAAAATCAGATGATTATGCTTCTGTTGGAGGATTAGTAGATAAATCTCTTTATTATATCCATAAAGTAAGTGATACTGCAGTTCAGTTGATGAACACTTATGATGAATCACTTGCAGGAACCAATGCAATTAACCTTACAAGCAAATCAGCAGGAACAAATACATTAACTTCTACTATTGAGAGAAATGTACTTGATAGAATTGTCATAGACAATCCTGGATCTGGATATTCTAACAGAAAGGTAGAGATTGAATCAGCGGTTTATCCACCATCCGATTATACCACTGTTAGTGACATTAGAAGTGGTATTAACACAGCGAACGACTATATTTTCTTCAAATCTCATGGATTTAACACTGGAGATATCGTAGAATATAGAAGTAGCCAAACTTCTATAAGTGGATTAACAACAACTCAGAATTATTATGTTTATAGAGTAGATGATGACAAGTTTAAAGTAATTAGTGCTGGTATTGGAACCACTTCCACTAGTGATTTGTATAAAAAAGATCAATTTATTAAAATTGGATCTATTGGAGTCGGAACTCATACATTTAAGTATCCAGATATTGCAGTTGTGATCGATGCTGTGTCTGGAACTGCAAATACTTCCATTTCCTCTCCAGTAGTGAGACCTATTTGTAGAGGAAGTATCGTTGATGTTCATTTAACATCTGTTGGATCTGGATATGGTGTAACAGATACATTTAATGTACATAGAAGACCCTCTATTACCATTTCCAATGGAAGTGGTGCTGTAATTGATCTTGTAGTTGCTGAGGGCAAGATTGCTCAAGCCTTTGTAAAAATTGCTGGTGGTGGATATTCTACTCCTCCTACTTTGGAAGTGGTTGGAGATGGAAAATATGCCAAACTTTTGGCAAATGTTACAAATGGATCTTTAACTAGCGTAACTATTGTTGATTCTGGTAGAGGATATACTCAAGAAAAAACCACAGTATCTGTTAAACCTGTAGGTAATGGAGCCAAACTGAGAGCGGATGTTCAAAAATGGGAAGTTGATTTTGTTCAGAAATATAAGACTTCATTCAGTGAAAATGACGATGGTATCATTTTGCCAAGTCAAAATACGGATTATGAAAACAAATATGCCAACGCTTTCTTATCAAGAAAGTTAAGGGTCTTGTTAGGTGACAATATTGAAGATGATCTCAGTGAAAAGACAACTGTTTTCCACTCACCTATTGTTGGATGGTCATATGATGGCAACCCAATATACGGCCCATATGGATATAACTTAGCAACGGGTGGCACTGTACGCAGACTTACTCCAAGTTACACACTTAGTAATAAAGGTAATAGACCACCAACAGCTCAGTATCCACTTGGGTTCTTTGTAAATGATTGGGATTACACTGCAAATGGTGATCTTGATGAATATAATGGCAGATTCTGTAAAACTCCAGAATTTCCAAATGGGATTTATGCTTATTTCTGTACAATCAAAGATGTAGATAGTTCGGATTCACCATTTACTAATACTAGAGAACCATTGTTCCCATATGTGTTGAATGGATTTAATAATAGAATTAATGAGTTTAATCAAAATCCAGCATCAATTCAAACAATTGATCTTTTAAACACTGGTAATATTGTAAGAAACACGTATCCATATAAGTTTGGATTTGATAAATCCGAATATGATTATTTGGTTACTAACAATACTGATGAAACTTCAATCTTTGTCCAGTCAATTATAAAAACTGGAATTAGCTCAGTATCCGTAATAGTTCCAGGTCAGGACTATAAAGTTTTGGATAGAGTTATTTTCAACAACTTTAATTCTGGTGGAACAGGTGCTTCAGCCCAAGTCAAGACTTTGGTTGGTAAGGGAATATCTGAAGTGTCTTATGTTGAGTCTACAGTTGAGAACATTTCGTTCTTGTATAACAATCAAGTAGTAACTGGAATCGCAACTACGGCACATAATTTGAGCAATAATGATCTTGTCATTGTTGGTGGAATTGGTACAGGTGATCTTAAATTTATTGAAGGACCAAGAGTTGTTTCTGTTTCTTCAGTGACATCTAGAATTGATGTTGGTATTGGAACAAGTGGATCAACGGGAATTGTAACGACCATCACTCTCGCAAATTCTGGATCAAATCCAAATATTTTTGTAAATGATATTATTGGTATCGGAACAGAGAGAATGACAGTTCTGTTCATCGATGCAGAAAATAACAATTATAGAGTACGTCGTCAAGCTGGACTTGTTACATCTCATGATGCTGGTCAAATTTTGACTGTAGACCAAAGTAGATTTACTTTTAGTGTAGGAGTAAAAACAGATTTATCAATCACTCCAAATAGAAAAATAGTATTCAATCCACAGAATTCTATTGGTATTGGAACAACGACATCCGTACAATCCGTTGTTGGAGTTGGAACTACTGTTGTTGTCAGAGTTAAAGCATTTGATGGGACTTTATTGAATACTCACCAGATTCCTCCAAGTGGATCTACATCTGATAATTCCATTTCTATCACACAGCATGGATTACTATCTGGTGACAAGATTTACTATAGTAGAGGTCAGTCTGGGGTAGCTTTAACAGTATCAAATAATTTAAACCTTAGTGATCCATTTAACCTCATTGAAGGACAAACTTTGTATGCGGTTAACAAAGGGGATAATTTACTTGGTATTACTACGACACAAACTGGCATTGGATCAACATCTGTCTCTTTGTATTTCTTACCAGTACAAGAAAATACTGGAGTTGAACATTCATTTGCAACGGCAAATAAGGAGTATGTTGGAAGTGTAAAACGTTATGACGTTACCATTGAAACCGTTGAAGATCACACTTTGAAAACGGGTGATAATATAACTGTCCATCTTGAGCCAGACACAACAACTTCTACATCCATTGAGTATGATACTGTTGCTAGAAAGACAATCTTAAATCCATCCTATTTTAGCCCTTCTGCCGTTGGTGTTGGAACATCACTTTCTACAATTACCATTTCAAATCACAATTATTTGAGTGGTGATAAGATTTTATACACATCGTCAGATCCAATAACCCCATTAACCAATAAGGGTGAGTATTTTATTCAAAAACTCGATGATAACAAGTTTAGATTATCACCAAACTATATCGACTCTACCAGATTTGGTGGAGAGTTTATTGGTATCACCAGTTTTGGATCTGGGGTACACAAAATTGCAAAAATAAACCCACACGTTACTGTTACTAGAGGACAAACTGTTGGATTTGCTGTTTCTGATGGCAGCCTTCAGGACTTGAAACTGGAGTTCTTTGAAGATGAGGATTTTGAGAATAGATATGATGGATTTGGTATTAGTACAGAAGTAACTAGATCTGGTACTCCTGGAGTTGATGGAGCCATAGTAAATCTTAAATTATCCAATAATGTTCCATCACCACTCTATTACAAGTTAACTCCAATTAATTTGAACACAATTGATGTTTCAAAGAGAGATGCTCAGCCAGACACATCAGTTGAAAATGGATCAAAGATTATTATTCGTAATAGTGTATACTCTGGAACACATGGTATTACAACAACATCAACTACCAAATTTAAGTATCAAACAAGACTGGAACCAGAATTTTCACCATATACATCTTCGTCTGGAATCACTAGTTTTAGATATGTAACCGATTCTCGTGTTGCTATCGGTGGTATTAATGAAATTAAACTCAATTTTGGTGGAATTGACTATGTAAGAAATCCTGGAATTAGTACGGTACAGAGTTCTTTAGGTAAAAATGCAATTCTTCGTCTTTATAATGAAGATATTGGATTGCCTGGGGCTAGGGAGATTATAAAACTTGGGTTTGATTATCCATCTGACAAATCCGTAAAACCAAAAGTAGATACGCCAACAGTTGTTACTGTTACTAATAACTTTGTCCTTTCGCAAGTTGGTGTAATAACAGCTGGTAGAAACTACATCACTCCTCCAGATTTGCTTATTCCTGAAAGACCTGAGGTACAACTTAAGGCAAATCTTGATGGCACTTCTATTTCTTCCGTAGACGTTGTTGTTGTTGGAAGAGGATTTAATGAAGTACCAAATCCTCCAAGAATATTTGCTGTTAGAAACACAAATGGTGTTGGAATCGTTTCTGCTTCATCTAATGGTGATACAAACTTCCTAACAATCACTCAACCCACTAATGGTTGGAGATCTGATGGTTCGGACTTCCCATTTACGGTTGGTGATAAGATATTTGTTGAAGGTGTTGAAATTACTCAACCAGTAAGTTCTACTGGTGGTTATAATTCTGATGATTATGGATATGCATTTTTCACCGTCGCTACAAGAAATCCATCAGCGGCTCAAATAACTTATTCTATCGCTGGAATTGGAACAACTGGTGGCACATTTGATGCAGATCAAAGTTCTGGTAGAGTTATCAAACAAAGTGATTTACCAACATTTAGTGCAAAACTAACACCAGAACCTTTCTTTGGTGGAGAAAGAGTTACTTATGGTGCAAATGGTATTGCATATGTTCTTAAAAACAATGGCTATAATCCAGTAACTAACACAGTAAGACTGGAATCATTGACTGGTGATATTAGTTTGAATGATACTATCAAAGGTTTCTTATCTGGTGCAGAAGGTGTAGTTGTAAACATTGAAAATTACAACAAGTATTTTGACACTGATTATAGAGCCGAAAGACAAAAAGGATGGCAAAAGGACACGGGTAAATTAAATGATGACTTCCAAAAATTAGAAGATAATGATTACTATCAAAACTTCTCTTATTCTATCAAGAGTGAAGTTCAGGAAACTGAATGGAAAGATGCTGTAAATAGTTTGATTCATCCAACTGGATATAAGAATTTCTCCGATTTGATTGTTTCATCTTCCCCTACAGTTGGAGTATCTAGAAGTGAAAATCTGAAAGTATTTGGTGAACAGACTGACACCACTTTGTCTGTGAACATTGACAACTTTAAGTCGTTCTACACTAGAGATGATTTTGATTATGCATCAGAAGAAACTCTGAACAATGGATTCTCTAAGTTTATAAACCTACAGAATAAAAAGATTTCTACTTTTATTAGTGTAATATCAAATAAAGTTGATACTATTGATGATATCTCTGGCCAGTTTACTGGAATTGGAACTACAAATAGTGCCAATTTGGTTGGTCTAACGTCCTTCCGATTGACAAGTAATAATGGAGATGTTGTTCTTTTTAATAAGACATTTGATGGTTCCAGCTCTTCGGTTGTTTCTTCTGGATCTTCAATCATTAGGGTAGATAACCATAACTTCCAAACTGGAGAAAGAATTAAATATGATCCTGGTAATGGTGTTTATGGTAACAATAGAATTAAAATTGTCACCACTAACAAAGTTCTTGGTGGAATAAGTACTGATTACCTACCAGCTGAAGTTTATGTAATTAAGGTTGATAATAATCGATTCTCTGTTGCTGGACTTAATACAGCAGTTACAAATAATGAACCAATTATTTTTGACAACACTGGAACGGGAACAAATCACTCCTTCGATACGATTAATCCAGATAATAGAGTAATTATTGATATTGATGGAATCATTCAATCTCCTCTGTACAAGAAAAACATTAGTGTTACTCTTGATGAAGAAGTTGGTGTTGGATCCACAACTATTAAAGTTGTTGGAATCACTTCAATCACCAGTGACGATCTTTTGAACATTGATAATGAACTTCTGAGAATTAAGGTTGTTGGATTTGGATCAACCAACGTTCTTACCGTTGATCGTGGAGTTCTTGGTAGTGTTGCTGCGGCTCACACAGTTGGAGCTGCTGTCACGATGAGAGGTGGTGATTTCCACATTGTCAAGGACGTAATTCACTTCATTGATCCACCATACGGAATTGTCGGCGTTACAACGTTACAACCAGGAATCGGAACTCAATCTACTTTCAGTGGACGTGTATTTGGTAGAAATGATCCAACTACAAACTTTGTATTTGATGATCTTTCCGACAAATTTACTGGTATTGGTAAGACATTTACTCTTCTCCAAGATAATCAGGATGTTACTGGTATTGTTACCACAAAGAGTGGTGAAGGTGGAAGTGCAGAAGTAGTTAATAATGGTATTATCTTAATCAATAATATTTTCCAGAGACCATCTGTAGACTATACTATGGATGAAAGATCAACACCTGGAATTGGTGGTTCAATATTCTTTAGTGGAACTAGTGAATATGATTTGCCAAGAGGTGGAATTGTTGATGATGTAACTGTTGGATTTGGATCTGGTTATCAGAGTTTCCTCCCTGCAGCTGCAACTGCAGTAATCAATGGTTCTGGATCAATCGAATCCGTAACGATAACTGGTGGTGGATCTGGATATAGATCTTCGAGTTCCGTTGATATTCAGGTATTGAATCCTCTTGGAATTGGTTCTACCGCTGTTCTCCAAGCCACGGTTGGTTCTGCAGGAACAGTCACTGGTATTACTACCGTTAGTGGTGGAACTGGTTATGCTTCGACGACACCACCAATTATCATCGTTGGTGTTCCAACAGCATACTCAAATATGAGTTTCACTGGTGGTCAAGGTAGTGGATTTAAAGCAACACTCATTGTTGGTGTTGGTGGAAGTATAATTGATTTCAATATTACAGATGCTGGAATGGGTTATGCCAACGGTGATGTCTTGACTGTTGCTGGAATTCCAACAGATCCAAACGCTGGGGCTGGATTCAGTTCGTTCACATTTACTGTTGATAAAATTGTTAATGACAAATTCTCTGGATTTAGTTTCGGAGAATTGTTACCACTTGATGATTTCTCATCTCAGTTTGATGGCGATCAGACTTCATTCACTCTCACGAGAACCACAGCAACGACTGAAGTAATTAACATCGACACTGATGACACTTCTATTAACGTTGCAAATAATCTTTTGATATTCTTAAATGATGTATTACAACAACCAGGAGAGAATTACATTTTTAATGGGGGAACTCAAGTTCAATTTACTGAGGCTCCAAAAACTGGTAGTAAACTTCAAGTTCTGTTCTATAGAGGATCTAATACTGATGTAAGCTCTGGAAGTCCTTTCCTGACCGTTAAAGTTGGAGATAAATTAACTCTTCAAAGACAGGGTAACACGCTTACACAACTTTCTAGAAGAGTAACTGAAATTGCAGGGGTTAAGAAAGCACAAACTAATCTTTATGGTGGAACTGGGATCAATACGAATGCAGCTTTCACGAGAATGGTTTCTTGGGAGAAACAAACAAGTGATCTGATTTTAAACAATCAGGCGTTATCAAAAGCCAGATCTTCACTGATTGCAAAAGTTCAACCATCTACAAGAATTATTCAAAATGTTGGAATTAGTTCCAATCAAATATTTGTCGAAAATGCATTCCCATTCTTTAGTGCATATGACAATAGATCTGATAAGAACACGATTCTTGGAAGTGGAGTTAGACTTCTGAAGGAAAATAATGTTGATCGTGCTGATGCTTCAGCCACGGTTTCTGTTGGTGGTACAATTCAGTCAACTTCTATAACTGATCCTGGTGCTGGTTATGATACCGTTCCAACAGTTTCATTCGCTTCAACAATTCCACAAATTGATGAAATCGGAAAAACTTGGACACAAGTTAATTCCAACACTGATATTGAATATAAAGATGTAAATTTTGCAGATTTGGGTATTTTCATTGCCGTTGGAAGCACTTCTGGTATTAACTCATCACCAGATGGTGTTACATGGTATGACAGTGGAGTTAGTGGATTTGGAACTTTCCATGCTGTTACTGGATTAAGTACCAATGTTATTGCAGTTGGTGCTGCCGGCACTATTGCAGTAAGTACTGATCGTGGAAGTTCTTACACAAATTCTACAATTTATAGTAGAACATTAAATGGATTCATCTATAACTTTACAGATGTTTCTGTTACTGGTAATTTTAACGATATTGTCCATGGATCTAACAAAGCAATTGCAGTTGGAGCTGGTGGTACTATTGCTTTCAGTATCGATGGTCCTTCTGGAATTGGTACAGGATTTATTCTATCCAATAAGTATTCTACACAGGATCTTAATGGTATTGGACACCACAGTGGTACATTTATTGCTGTTGGTAATAACGGAGAGATTCTCAGAACTACTAATGGTGAAACTTGGAGTGGAGTAACGACAACTTCTGTAACAACTAATCTTAATGACGTTTATCATGCAGACAATACCTGGGTTGCAGTTGGTGCAGCAGGAACTATTATTAAATCTATCGATAATGGTTCTACATGGTCTGTTGTTTCTTCTGGTGGAACATTTGCACTGAATTCCGTTTCTTATCAAAACAATGTTTGGGTTGCAATTGGACAAAGTGGAAATGTAATGAATTCTATCAATGCAACTAACTGGTATAAGAGATCAACTGGAATAGTAACTGACTTCAATGGTCTTGCATATGGTAACAATAAGTTAGTTACTGTTGGACTTTCTTCCAGTATTTTGTACAGTGAGTTTGAAACTGTTTCCGCCACTGGAACTGCTATCATCTCTGGTGGATCAGTTACTGGTATTGATCTCACTGAACGTGGATTTGGATATGATTCCAACTTCCCAGTTGAAGTTCTTATCTCACTGGAGCCAGTCACCGTTGAAACTTTAACAAGTGTTGATTGTGAAGGCGATTTTGGTACTGTTATTGGAATTGGAACGAGTTCAACTGGTATTGGAACCGACACTCCAATGGTCAAGTTTGAATTGAATGTGGATCCATTCTTAGATCAAGCCGGATTTGGTAATATTACAAAGAGTGGAATTACCAGTGGATATTACTTTGTAATTCATGATTCTGTTGTTGGAAATGGACTTACTTCCATTAACACCGATGGAACGGCAATTGGAGTTGGAACAACATTCATAGATAATGTTTACAAAGCGGATCAAGTTGTAACATCAAATTCTGGTATCGTTACTGTATATTCTAACGTTGAAACGTTAGCAGGAGTCGGCACAACAAGTCTCTCACCTAGAATTGGATACTACAGTTGGGGAAGATTCTACAATTTCAATAGAGATAGGGTCTCTCCACAGTCATTTACCATTAATAATCAAAATGGTTATACGGGACTTACGACTGCTCCACTTGCTATTCGTATAAATCAACTTGCGGAAAATTACAGTGACTTTGATCAGACATCATAAATAAAACAAAAAGTCTAATAAAATGCCTGCGATTAT
>Ga0129342_1000840_pt1 | contig 13580 bp, 3 predicted proteins | sample CPBDNA_5_FD_94426 | JGI IMG/M metagenome (GOLD analysis project Ga0129342, IMG submission 94426) | Freshwater to marine salinity gradient microbial communities from Chesapeake Bay, USA - CPBay_Sum_15_0.2_DNA | ecosystem: Environmental > Aquatic > Marine > Coastal | place: USA: Chesapeake Bay...
ACTAAGCAAAATCTTAAAAATTTAATCTTCACAATACCAGGAGAAAAAATAATGGATTCCAACTTTGGTGTTGGACTTGGTGCCGTTTTATTTGAGAACGCCACCCCCGACGTAATTGAAGATTTAAAAGAGCGACTATTTATTCAGGTAGAGAAGTATATGCCTTTTATACAAATAGTGGATGTCAAGGGAAGAATAGAGGAAAATACTGCTTATTTTAGCGTACAATACGCTATTCCTTCTTTATCAATATCTGATGTTTTATCGTTAGATGTAAAAGGAAATTCTGATTTTGCTTAGGAATAATAGGATATGACAACCAAGAAAAATAAACCAGTTCGATATACAAGCAGAGAATTTGATTCCATTAAAGATCAACTGGTCAATTACGCGAAAACCTATTATCCTGACACATACAAGGATTTTAACGCAGCTTCTTTTGGTTCTATGATGCTTGATACAGTAGCATATGTCGGAGATATGCTTTCTTTTTATATTGATTATCAATCAAATGAATCATTTTTAGATACGGCGATAGAAACAAAAAACCTTTTAAAACTATCTAAACAATTTGGATATAAAAGACCTCTTCAATATTCAGCCACAGGAAAATGTGCTTTTTATGTGCAAGTACCAGCCAATCCAGATGGCACCCCAAATAGCAGCTTAGTTCCAATAATGAAGGAAGGCAGCACTCTTAATTCCGATTCTGGTGTTGCTTTGATATTGACCTCTGATGTAAATTTTAACAAATCAGATTCTGAGGTTGTTGTTGCCGCAACGGACGCTGATGGAATACCAACATCGTTTGCTTATAAGGCATATGGAGATGTCGTCACGGGTATAATAGAAACTGAAATTCTTACAATCGGAGCTTATGAGAAATTCCTAAAACTACAATTAACCGCAAAAAATGTGACTGAAATTCTCTCTGTTGTTGATAGCGAAGGAAATGAATATTATGAAGTCCCTTATTTATCTCACAATATTGCCTTAATTCCAGTTAGAAATCCAAGCATCAACGACACCGAGGACGCTCCTTATATTTTAAGAGAAAAAATTGCCCCAAGAAGATTTATAGTTTCTGTTGATGAGGAAGATTCCGTATATCTTCAATTTGGTTATGGCTCAGAGAACAGCATTAAAGAAAACGATTTTCCAGACCCATCAGCCGCCGCTTTACAAATCTACGGAAAAAACTATTATTCCAACGATAGTTTCGACCCTTCTGTATTGTTAAAGAACGATAAGTTTGGTGTTGTGCCTCCCACTGGTCAATTATCTGTGACGATTAAAAGAAACACAAATGAGTCAGTTAATCTCCCAGTATCCGCAGTTAATTCAATTACAGATGCTATTCTATCTTTCCCAAATACAGATACTGTTTCATCAGAAAATATGACCTTTATAAAAGATAGCTTAGATGTTGAAAATGAAGAAGCCATATTGGGGTCTGTTGATAAGTTAAATCCAGAGGAAATAAGAATCAGGACTCTGGATGCTTTTTCTTCACAGAATAGAGCCGTCACGCAACAAGATTATATTAGTTTGATTTATAGGATGCCAACTAAATTTGGTTCAGTTAAGAGGGCTAATATCACGCAAGATAAAGACTCATTTAAAAGAAATCTAAACTTATATGTTGTTTCTGAAAACATCGATGGGAATTTAACTACTGCGACATCAACTATAAAAGAAAACCTGAAGGTTTGGATTAATCAATATAAGATGATTAATGACACAATCGATGTTTTGGATGGGCAAATTGTTAATTTTTCAATAAGATATAAGGTCTTAGGTTCGTTAGAGTATAATCAGACAGAAGTTCTGCAATCTTGCAACGATGCTCTAAAACAACTTTATTCGACCAAACTTTTATTTGGCACCCCATTTTATATCTCCGATATTTACAAGACATTGAACGATTTAGATCAGGTTATTGATACACAAGACGTTGAGATAGTACAAAAATTTGGTGCAGATTATAGTAATGTATTCTTTGACATTGATGCCGCAACAACAGCAGACGGAAGATTTATAGTTATACCTGAGAATATTGTTCTTGAATTAAAGAACCCAGATGAGAATATCATTGGAGTGGTAGTATAATGGCAGTCAGAAGATTTAAAGCAACGAAAGACAATACAATCACTAATGCCTATAAGGCTAACCTAACCACTCGCGGAATTGGTTCGAATATGGGCGCTTCCGATATTGTTGAAGTTTTTAGTATCTATGGTCAGGCTTCTACTTCGTCAAGTGAATTATCAAGAATTCTAATAGACTTTGATATTGATGCAATTAATTCAGCAAGGGTTGCAAAGAATATTCCAGCTTCCGGTTCAGTTGATTTTTATCTTCGTATGTTTAACGCAGAACACTCATCAACGACACCAACCAATTTTACCTTAACTGTTGCAGCGATTTCACAATCCTGGGACGAAGGCAACGGTTTAGATATGGAAGATTATAGCGATCCTGGAATTGGAAGCGGTGGAAAAGGTTCAACTTGGCTTACACGCAAGTCAGGCTCATTTAGTCAGTGTTCTTTAGAACTAAATGGTTCTGATGAGTATGTAACTGTCGCAGATTCTGATGACTTTACTTTTGCCGATTCTGGTGTAGACAAACCTTTCTCTATTAGTGCTTGGATAAAAGTTGATAGTCTTGCAGATGATAGACCAATTGTTGTAAAATGGGATGGCTCGGGAACTAACCTAGAGTGGTATTTTTATGTCAGGGGCAACAGTTCTCCATCAGGAGCTTTAAGTTTATTGGTTTACGATAAGGCAAATTCTGCTACAATAAGTTCAAGAACTGATGGTAGTATAATTTCAACCGGAGAATGGTACCATGTAATGGTGACATATGATGGTCGCGGCGGCGCTACTGCTGCCGATGGGATCAAGTTTTATGTTGATGGTGCTTCAAAGACAGCAACTGCTTCAAACAACGCCTCTTACGTTTCCATGGTCAATACTACAACACCAGTAAGAATCGGCGCAGAACCTAATTTATCAGATTATTTTGATGGTAAATTAGATGAAATTTCAGTGTGGGATAAAGAATTAGATTCGGCACAAGTTACAGAACTATACAACGAAGGTGTTCCAAATAATTTAATAAAAACTACAACATATACAGAGGACACTACCAGCAAGTTGGTTGCTTGGTGGAGAATAGAAATTGATAGTGTCTTAACTCCAGATACTACATCAACAATTCAAGACAGGTCTGCCAACTCTCACAATGGCACTGGCACAGGGCTTGAAACCTCTAACTTTTCTACAACAGATTTTGCGGGAAATGGAGTAGCAAACGCGGTCAATACTGCACAATATTGGTTGGATGAAGGAGGCACTTTTAGCACAGGTAGCCAAACCACAGTTTATTCTCAAGTTTTTTCAACAGGGCTAGAGGACTTAGAGATTGATGTTTCTCAGCAAGTTGAAGAGTGGATTAATGGTAATACTGCTAGTTATGGATTCGGAGTATATTTGCAACCATCATTAGAGAATGAAAAAACGTCTTATTATACAAAGAAATTTTTTGCCAGGGACAGCCAGTATTTCCTAAAAAGACCAGTAATTGAGGCCCGCTGGAACGATTCAAGATTTGATGATTCATCAAACTTTTATTTGAGTTCTTCAAGGGTTCCCGCTGCTGATAATTTGAACACTCTTTATCTATACAATTATGTTAGAGGTCAATTACAAGATATACCAGGTTTGGGAGCAGAAAATAAAATATATTTAAGTATTTATACTGGTTCCAACTCTGTCCCATCGGGAGACAAAATAACACTCCCTGTTGGTGGTGGAGTAGTTGCAAATAACGATTACAATGTTACTGGAAGTAAAATAGCAACAGGCATTTATTCGGCTTCATTTGCTTATACAAGTTCTGGAATTACTGAAATATACCCAGTTTGGCACAGCAGTTCAGTTGATCCACCAGTACCAACTATTGAATATTTGACTGCTTCTTCTATAACAGTTAATACATTTGACACACAAACACCATATCCAATAAATTCATATAAGGCAAATATCACGAACCTTCAAAGCCAATATGGTTCAAGCGATGTAGTCAATTTTAGAGTATTTGTTCAAAACAAAAACTTTTTAGCTACTGTTTATACAGTTGCATCAACTGCCGTTCAACCAACTATAATGGAAAAAATGTATTATAAGGTTTCAAGAGTTGTAGATGAGGAGATTGTTATAAATTACGGAACTGGTTCTGGTGATGCTGGATATACCCAACTTTCCTATGATTCCGCTGGAAATTATTTTGATTTAGATATGAGCATTTTTGAGCCAGATTTTTCATACCAAATTAGTTTTATGATAAATGATGCTGGTAAATATACAGAATTAAAAGATAAATTTAAATTTCGTATAATTGATGAAAATGACCTTCCTGGTTAAACTATTTTCAGAAGGGAATAATTATAAGTAATGGGTACAAAAAGTTTTTTTAATAAACAAAAATCACAAGAAACCAGCATAAGAGGTCAAGAAAAATTAACAATTCAAGATCTCTCAAATAATGTTGAGTCTGTCGAATACGTTAAACAATATACAAACGAAAAATTACAATTTTTACCTGAATTGGATTTTTCCGATCCAGCCAACTTTGTAAAATATGGATCTGCGAGAGATTATTATTCTGACTTGGTGGATAGTGTTGTACAGTCATATCCATATGATGGTTCTCTTGCTGAAAGGCTAAGATATAAAAATAATTTAGTAGCAATTCAAAAACACGAATTGGAAAACAATTATCCAAAAGCGACTGGATATGCTAATTTTAGCGACAACACATATAATCAAGCAATAAACCCAATTACAGTTGGACCAACAAATTTTGGTTTTGGCGAAAGTAATACGCCCCATTATATCTTAACAGACAATTATTCAAATGAATTGGTTTATAGCACTGGGTCTGGTCAAGTTGGAAGTGTCCAATTAGATTTTACAAACGGTGTCACAGTTGAATTTTGGTTAAAGAAAGATAGTTTTCCAAACGTTTTAGACACGGAAAACGAAACAATCTTTTCTGTCAGCAATACAGAGGATGATTTATTTCAGATAGTCACAGATGTAAATATCACATCAGCACTAACAGCATCTTTTTCTAAAACAAATACATTTCTTGAAGAGTTTGTTTTTGGATATGATACTGGCTTGGCTACTTTGGCCGATTCAACTTGGCATCACTATGCACTAACTTTCTTTACCAGTTCTAATGGATATGGTAGTGAATTATATGTAGATGGGCGTTTTAAAGAAAAGAAATTTATAACAAAAGCAAGCCCAGCGCTTTATTTAACAGGCACTTTGGATGCTACAATTGCAGCATCATCCCTTAGTAATTACCTTGGCGATGGTAAGCTCCTTGGCTATTTAGATGAAGTTCGTCTTTGGAAAGAGCAAAGAGATGCCAAAGAAATTGGCGTTAATTATTTTTACGATGTCGGCGGCGGCGGCAACACTGATAACGTCAAGGTAAGCGACGAAAGCCCATTAAAATTATCGCTTTATTATAAATTTAATGAAGGTATTACCGGAGATTCGGAATTAGATTCGGTTGTGCTTGATTATTCAGGTCGCTTAACCAATGGTGTGTGGGTTGGATATTCAAGTAATTCAAGAGAGACAGGTTCCGCTATAACTGACTCTGGTGTTGCAACAGAGTCTGGCAATCCAATTATTTATTCAACCCACCCAGACGTTGTTTCATACAAAGAAGACAAGATAGTATCTGGTTCTGCATATGATGCAGAAAATATGAACAGTATGTACGATATGATCCCACAGTGGATTAAAGACGACGATGCTGCTAACGGTTTATTACTTAGAAAATTAATTCAAGTTATGTCCAGTTATTTGGACACACTACACGCTCAAATTACTGCTATCGCTCAACTACAAGACGGATCTTATGTTAGTGGATCATACGCTAAACCAAACCCATATTCAAAAAGAAATTTAATTTCTTATGGATTTGATATACCAGACATTTTTATTGATACGGGCGTAATTGAAGAAATTTACTTTAAGGACGAGCAGAGATTATATGAAGATAAACTTTTTAATCTAAAAAATCTTATTTTTCAAAACATATTCAACAACTTAAACTTTATTAATAAAACAAAAGGGACCGAAAATTCATTTAGAAATCTTTTTAGGTGTTTTGGAGTTGATAACGAGTTAGTTCGTTTGAACATGTATTCTGATAATGAACTTTACGAGATTAAAGAAAACTATGAAACATCACAAGTAAAAAGAAATGTAATTGATTTATCTGGATTCAATGATTCACAAAGCAGATCGGGCGTTGTTTTTCAATTTGCCGACCCAGCAAAGTCTGTATCAGAAACCGGAGACAGCGGCTATATCCCATCTTCATCAAACGAATATATCCCTCTTACATTTGAAGCACAAGTCCAATTTCCAAAACAAATTAGTTTTCCAGGAACTTATTTAGAAAAATTAGACCGCTGTTCAATTTTTGGTGTGCATAGTGCCAGTTCTGATACAACTCAGACAACTATTCCTGCTGGCGATTTATACTTTAAGGTATATGCTGATACAAATTCTATTGATAAAACTCAATTTGTATTACAAACAAATATTGCCTCTGTTGGAACTTTAACTTCTTCTTTCTATGAGGATGTTAATGATAACTCAACTTGGACATTTGCAGTTAGAACAAAAGCAAGGGAATACCCATTTGCTTCTGAAATAACAGCATCTGATGTTTTTGACCTTGAATTTTATGGTGTGAATTATGTTGCCGGATACAAATTGCACGAATTCTCAGCTTCGGCGGAGGTGGATCTTGTAGATGATATTGGTCAATTTATAACAGGGTCAAACAAGAGAGTTTATGTTGGCGCAGATAAAGAAAATATTACAGGTTCATTAAATTATTACTCAAACGCAAGAGTAATCTCAACCAGAGTTTGGTTTGATTATCTGACCAATACCGAACTACAAAACCACGCCAGAGATGTTAGCGTTTATGGTCGTTTGAATCCATATCAGAATTCTTTTGTTTATGAAGGTACAGAAAAACAAAACTATATTCCAAAGATTAAATCGCTTGCTCTTCACTGGGACTTTGAAAACGTCACTGGGTCTGATTCAAGCGGTGAATTCATTGTAAAAGATATTACTTCTGGATCGAGTACGAGCATCGACAATCGTTTTTCTGCTGGTGAATACTCAAAACTTGTCGGTCCAAATTACTCCGGTAAAGGCTCTGGGTTCTCCGCAAACTCAACAGAGGTATCCGACTTCCTTTTCGTGGATTCGGCGCAACAGCAGCTACCTGAGAACCTTTATAGCTCGAATTTGGTGGAGATTAGAGAGGGCGACGACACCCTTTTCACCAGGGAAAGCCGACCAAGCAAATATTACTTTGCGGTTGAGACAAGCTTATACGATACAATTTCAAGAAATGTATTAGGATTCTTTGCTTCAATTGAAGATTTCAATAATCTGATTGGAGAACCAGTCAATCTTTACAGAACAGAATATAAAGATTTAAAGAAACTTAGATCTTTATTTTTTGAAAATATAGAAAATGAACCAGATTTGGATAAATTTGTTAATTTATACAAGTGGTTAGACGGTGCATTAGATAGCGTTATTTCTAATTTGATTCCTGCTTCGGCAAGAACATCTGAAAAAGTTAGAAATATTGTAGAAAACCATATTCTTGAAAGAAGCAAATATCAAAGAAAATATTTTGGATTAAAAGAATATAATAAAGACGATAGTATTAATGGTGATGATAAAACGATTCCAACAGTTCCAAACGACCTTCAGTGGGAAGGATACATACCACCTACAATATTTCCAACCAATTTTTCCTCAATAATACCGATTATTAATCCATCACTTGCAAATAATATCGTAAATGGTGTTGTAAGAGGATCAAAAAGAATTAGGGAAAGAAAAGGTCTAAGACCAGATCGTTTCAAAGAAGATGAGAGAGCAAGAATTGAAGTTGGTGAAATAACCGCTCCACAAACGACAACAATCAACGCCAATGATCAAGAAAATAATCCACTGTGGTGGAGATTAAGAGCAGAGCGTGGTCCAAATAGAATACTATCCACTGGTGTTGATGCATCAGATAGAACAAGAATAGCAAATCAAATCAATTCAGCGCAAATAGCATCTGCAAGTTTGATAACACCAGTTGAGTTGATAGCAAACGCACAAAGAGCTATTGGCACAGATGTTGGCTTTGCTGGCGAAAATGTTAAAAATTATTTCCCATCTTCTTTCTTGGGAGGTACAAGCTATACTTCTGATGGTTTGGAGATTGAAGTTCTTGAATCTAAAATCAACAATAAGGGACAACCATATTACGATTATGATGATGCAATTGATGAAACTTATAATAACAACAAGAGAACTCCAACAAGAATCACTGATTTAGCTCACAATGAAATAGTTGCTGGACAAAATTATTTACCTTTTGATGTTTTAAGTGCTTCTGAGGTTGTCGCTCCCTACCAACAAGAGTTGTTTGATGAAGGATTAGAAGTAAAAATTGAATCAGCCCATAGAGATTATGTTGTAGAAGGTTCAACTCTTCAAGGGCCATACACAGAAGAAAGAGTCGGTGGGTGGCAATATCGTCATGGAAATCTGTTTATTACAAGTTCCGTTGTTAGAAAAGAGGGTTATAGCTTAATACCAATAAATTCAACAACACTACACCTAAACAATCCAAGATTTTTTAATGATGGTGGCACTCCAACTTTTTCAACAAATAAGCCATATGGTGCTTATCTAAGAGATTTTGCGGGTAAAAATCCCGTAATGATTAAAAATGTTGAAGGGTCAAATTATTTTTATGATTATGAAATCGTAGAAACGGGCGGTAGAATAATCAACAACCGCTACTATGTAAAATCTGACGGTTATACTGGGACAATAAATGATACAAGCAATATTTCATATGACGATGCTGGTGTATTTTTCTTTAAAGACTTTCAAATTTTAAACAGAGATACGACCGGAAGTAATGAGTTTGTTATCGTTAATAGATTTAGTGCCCCCGGTGGTCCAGAAGTAAATTCATATGCCTATTTAGACGTTGAATCGGCAGAATATTCAATTTATAACAACCTAAATTATAGAAACTTAATTGTAAGGTTGGAAAACAATTCCTTATTAACCAGACATATGCTTTCAGGTGGATATGATTCTGTGTTGTTGCAACCAACTGCTTCTTTCTACAAAGAACAAAGAAACGGTATATATAAGTTATCTGCTTCGTTTGAAACTCCCGAACCAGTATGGGATAACTCTTATGTTTCCTATGCAATCCCAAGAACTGACGTACAATATGCCTGGGTTGCAAGTTCGTGGATCGCAAGGAAGACTGGATATCCAAATTCCGCAACACTTAACTCAACCGATGGATTATTAACCGCATCAGGCCCAAATCCATATTATGGTCAGAATCAAAGCGATTTTGACTATAATATTTCATCAAGCGATTATTCGCCAATTTATGGTTATCAATATTCGGATAATATTAGAACGGTTGGAAAGAGCCATATAGAATATGGGGTTGGAAGTGGTGTGCCAGTTTCAGTGGCATTTAATGGTACGAACTATGTTATTGTAGGAAAGATTGATTTAGATCAAAACTTATTTACAACAGCATCTACCAGTGCTGGCGACTATTACAATTTACCAACATTTGATGCTACAACGGCTTCTTACTTATTAAATGGCTTGTTGTTGAGTAATAATGGTCCTTATCAGCATCCAACATTTAAACAAATAAGACACGGCGAACACCGAGTTGGCAGAGAGTTTAGAAGAAAAAATATTTATAAAAACGAATATGATGTTTGGAACGAGGGGAGAAGTCAACTAAATAAAAATGGTCGAGAAGTAAGCATTACACAGGCACCAGTGACCTCCAAGTATAAAGCAATTAATCAGTATGTTGATCAACAGACAGGTACTTTGAGATATACTTTTGCTAACGAATTTGATTATTTTGCAAATGTTTATGATCAAACATTAGATAAATATTTAGATAAAAATGCTGATTTCAATGTACCAGGAAAAGATTTTGAGGAAAGCGATTTTTATAAACTAAGTCGCAAATTCGATACCATTGTTTATTCTGAAAGAGTATATCCAAGAGAAGAAAATGAATATCGCGATATTGCAAGAAACAGAGAAAATTACCTTTCTTTTTGGAGAAACAACAACTTAGAAGACAGAATAGAAAATGTTTTAACAAATTCATTAGGATATGTAATAAGCGCAAGCTATTGGTCGATTGATGTTAGTCCTTCTGGGTCTGGCGAACAAGAGAAATCCGGTGAATTGATGAGAAATACTGGATCGACTGGTGCTGGTTTAGCAGAGGGTGAAGCCAACGCAAGATATTCTTTCCACATGGGAGAATGTCGTCCAAACAATTTAGTACAGGTACAAGCTGGAACTGGTGCTTTCTACAATACTTATGGTGAGTTTTCAACTGACGTAAGATTGATTGGACAAGATGAAACAATAATACCAGAATTTGTAATTTCTGACTATATCGGTACTATTATAAACCAATACAATAAAGACTTTTTAAATGAAGAAATTTACGGATTTACATTAACTGGAAGTCAAAATTTAACAAACGATGCCTTCTTAGAGAGATATACCAAGACAGATGAAATGACGTTCCTTAAAGAATTAAAGGAAAATTACGGCGAGCCAACTGCAATTAGACTAAGCTTTGATACAACCAAGAAATTACTGCCAAGAGAAGGATTTTATCCTCAACAAAGAGTTATACAATTAGCTCAACAATTCTCATCATCACATTCTAATTCAAAAATCACCATTGGCAATACTACTACCTCAAGTCCAGATGGTTTAGATGCAACTTATTCAACCACTCTTTTGCCATTTTGGGCTCCTGGTGTTGGCTTTAATTCAATAAAAACTGGTTTTGCCGTTGAGTTTCCTTATAAATCAACGGGCAGCGCTGCGCCAACTGGTGGTATTAATCATACGTTTGATACTGCTGCGCCGTTCGAATCGATTCTGAGCCCAGGCGAATATGTTAATATTATTATGCATATTGTTGATAGTGGTTCATCGGAAATACAAAGCACTGCATCGGTGAATAGTTCAGATGGTGTATATGAGATGATGTCGCACAACTTCTTTGCGGAAGTCCCTGAATTTTTCTTAGAAGACCTTGCGAATTTTAAATCTTCACCTTCTAATAGTTGGCAGTTTGAGGGGCCACTTTCTTCCAGTGTTACTGGGGTCAAAAAATTTGCCATGGATATATACATTGAAGATCCAATTAACTTCTTAATGTATGGTGATGGCAGTTCTTTTGGTCCTTTCCCATACAATAACCATGCACCACCTGGATATTATTGGAATACATCTGGTGTCATCCCAGGCGATTATTGTACTTTTATGCCCAATATCAGCCGAACCAGACCAGGATATACAAAAGCGAAAATTGTATTTGATCCAACAAACCTTCTTTCTACCGATGGAAGACTTGGCAAAACATCATTTACATTACAAGATATTATCGCAAATTCAACAATTGAACATACCAACTTTTTAGTAGAAAGAGATGGTCAATCGCCAGCAGACACAGTATTTATGACACTATCTGCCAGTCTTGATCTGTTTGTTCAGACAGATGATGAAAGATGGGTTATTCGAAGCAAGTGGGAATGTCCAATCTTAAATTTTAGCGAAGTCACTGCTCAAACTTATGGGTCTGGTACAGCTATTAAAGGAATGTGGCATCAATATGGAGAATTAGCCGGTTCAAACGCCAGAGCCCGAATGAATGTTAGAATAGATGACGCACCATACAGGGACGGAGCAACAACCGGATCTTTGGCAGAGGCTGTTGGTTTTGAAAGAAAAGCGATTCCTTTTGGAAGAATTAAACCACGACAAGTTATTGAAGAAGCTATTTGTGCTATTCCCTTCTTTATAAACCCTGAAACAGAAGAAGAAAAATACTTTGAAATGCCAATAAACATCTTTGAAAATCGTTATAGTTCAGTTAGAACTGGGCAAATTACCCAAGATTCTATATCGGACATGATAGAAAAGATGGATAAGTTTGTTTTACCACCAGTCTATGACTTTGTTCATACAAGAGATAAAGCAAGACAGGTTTTAAGAACTAAAAAAGATTTCGAACCAGCATATCCTCCATTTTCTATGTATTTCTTTGAATTTTCATCAGAGTTAGATCAGCAAGATTTAGCAAATATATGGCAAGGAGTAATGCCTTCAATAGCTACTGTGGCTGATAAGGAAAAGGTTATTTTGGAACATCAAATTGTTGATGGGGAACTTTTATCACCTTCGATTTTTGATTACAATGGATTTAAATCAATCCCAGATAACATTCGTTGGAAAATATTCAAGGTCAAGAAAAGAGCTTCATATGATTACTATAAGATGCTTCAAGACAAAACTCAATCACCAACTTATAAAAGATTTGATGCGGCTGATAGATTCTCATTTAACTATCCTTATGACTATTTTAGCTTGATTGAATTAGGCAAAATGCAAATTGATTTTGAAGTTAAAAACAATAATCCATCTGGAATTAGGCCAATTAGTGGTGGCGGATATGTCTCACCAGAAGAGGCAAGAAGAGCCGCGATAGATTTAGGTTCTCCTACAATAGTCACCTCCCAAGCAGAGAGAGAAAGGACAGCCATAAATGTTGAAGAGGAACAGCCAATAAGAACCAGAGAGGCTTCCACTCAAACACAAAGATGTACGCCAGCAGAGTTGGATAGATTAGCAAGATATATAACACAAATTCAAGCTTCTCAAACATTTAGTCCATTGGGTGGAGGGGCAACTCCAATCGATCAAATTCTTAATGATAGAGAACTTGTTGATTATCAAACACTGTTAAGAAAGTGTGGTACCCCAACCACTGCAACTCCTTTAAGAGAAACTACAACTACTGCAACTCCTTTAAGAGAAGCTACAACCACTGCAAGAGAAACTACAACTACTGTAACTCCTTTAAGAGAAACTACAACAAACACATTTTCAGTCGCTGATAGGATAACTTCTGCAACTGTATCACAATTACCAAGCATCACCACATCTTTGAGTAGTGTTGGTAATTCTTCTTTAAGTATCGCAAGCCCTCTGAGTAGTGTTGGTAGATTGCCATCAATTACATCAAATGCGATAAGCAATCTAAATAATATATTGGCTGCCGGTAATATTATTTCATCTGACGAGTGTATAAATGCCGAACAAACTTTAATTGGTTTAAATAATGAAATTTCTGACATAAATAATGAATTAAATAAATTACAGGTGATACTTTTGTCCACTACAACAACGGCAGCAGAGAAAGAAACAATTCGACAAGCACAAATACAGCTTCAACAAATATTGAAAGCAAGACAAGCAGACCTTGCTGAATTAAACAGAAAATGCCCAAATATTGGAAGATAACATATGGAATTTTTTAATAAAAAAGAAGAAGTTATAGAGATTGAATTAACCAGAGTTGGCAGAGAA
>Ga0129342_1000841_pt1 | contig 13562 bp, 10 predicted proteins | sample CPBDNA_5_FD_94426 | JGI IMG/M metagenome (GOLD analysis project Ga0129342, IMG submission 94426) | Freshwater to marine salinity gradient microbial communities from Chesapeake Bay, USA - CPBay_Sum_15_0.2_DNA | ecosystem: Environmental > Aquatic > Marine > Coastal | place: USA: Chesapeake Bay...
AAAAACCAAGGTTATATGATTTCCATATAAATTTTAACCCTTTTGATTTTAGATTTGAAAAAATTCTAATATCAAGCTTGTTTAAAGTATTTAATAACTCTTTGTAAATGCCTGCTATAATTGCTATTGTTCCACCAGAAACGCCAGGTACAATATCAGCTATTCCCATTAACATTCCTTTAAGAAAAATATTAAATTTTGAAAAACTATAATTTTTCATTGTTTTAAAAATAAGATAAATAGATTTATTATTAACTAAGCATTCATGTTTTTAAACACATGAAGTTGAGGTATGGTTGGAAAAATGTCTCTAAAATAATCGTATGCTGCTGGATTCTGTATATATGCTTCTTTTAAATAAATATTAGCTTTCTGTATATTTTTGGAATTAAACAAGATCACATAAGATAAGTATTTAATTTCTCCAGAATAGGTTTGAGGTAAATTATCCATTCTCTTTAATATTTCTTCAGAAAGTGAAGTTATTTCAGGAAGTTCTAAAATAGTTTTAGTTAAAAAAATTATTGTACTAAGATTTAATTCTCCTTGAGAAATAATTTCTCTACAGGAAATTTCTACCTCATCATATTCTCCAAGTTTTAAATTAATTTTTGAATAAAGTTCCCAATATTTGATATTTTCAGAATCGATTTCTAGAGCCTTTATTAGGTTTTCCTTGGACAATAAAAATTCATTTTGTTTATAATAAATTGTAGATAATGACATCCAAGCTTTATCATGAACTGGATCTTCTTCAATTGTTTTTTTGTAGTACGAAATAGCTAAATCTATATTTCCTAATTTATTATGACAGCAGGCAATTCTGTAAAGTGCAAAAGAATTTGGATGGTCAATTTCTGAAACAATTTTATATTGTTCAATAGCATTATTAATCTTATTAAGTTTTTCAAAAACCTTACCCATTTCCAAGTATGCTCCAACAAATGAATCATCTGAAATAATTGCGAAATCAAAAGCAGTCAACGATTCTTTTAATAGCCCTTTTTTTAAATATTGCTTACCAAGTTCATGCCATCCTAGTTCAGAGTATGGGTTTTTTTCTAAAAATATATTCAAATAGTTAATAGTTTCATCAGTATCTCCAATATTATCAAAACAATAAATTAAGTTATTAAAAACAGAATAGTCTAACTCAAAATCATCTAAATATTCTTTAAATTTTTTCTTTGCCTCGTTAAATTCATCAATGAATAAATATTCTTTTCCAATCATAATTAACGAATCATAATAAAATTCACAGTCTTTATTAATTTTTTTTAAAAGATTTATAGATTTAAGATGATTTTTATTCTTTGAAAAAATTCTAGCTTTTTGAATAATAATTTCTGAATTATTTTCTTCTATTTTGTAAAGCTGATCAATTATTTTCTCAGCTTCTTTTATTTTATTCTCTAAAATTAAAACCTCAACTTTTAAAAGTAAAATAGAGGAGTTATTAGGATACTGTCTTAGAGCCATTTTAAGTGCTTTATTTGATAGTGATGTATCTCCCGACTCGAGATAGTAAATTATTATTGATTCAAATTCATCAACATCAAAAAATAAAAACTTATTACTTTTTAACATTGATTCAAATTTCAGAATTGAATTTGAATAGAAATTTTGAGAATCTTCTTTCACTTATGTAAAGATATTGTTAGAATTGATTATAGTATTAATATTAAATTAATTCTTTTTAACAAATTAATGAACAGAATTTAGAGACAATTTAATACGTTAATTATGATTTTACAGCCTTTAATAATTTCTGTTTTACTTATGGTTAAAGGAGGGGTAATTCTAACAGCTTTAGGTTCAAATAATAAAAAAAATAAAATTAAACCTTTATCTAAACATTGTTTAACTAATTCCTTTGTTAAATTTGAGTTTTTTAAAATAATGGCTAACATTAGACCTTTTCCTCGGATTTCAGAAATTAAACGATGTTTTAATAGTGATCTAAATAGTTTTTCTTTTTCATCTATTTCTAACATAATTCCAGAGGATAAAGTTTCTTTTAAATTACTTAAAGCAGCAGTAGCAATGACAGGGTGACCACCAAAAGTAGTAATATGCCCAAGGATTGGATTAGTTTTAAATAATTTCATATGTTCATCGCTTGTCGACATAGCGCCAATTGGAAATCCACCCCCAAGTCCTTTTCCGTAGACTAAAATATCAGGAACAATGTTGTAATGTTCAAATGCAAAAAGTTTACCTGTTCTTCCTATTCCTGGCTGAATTTCATCCAATATTAGAAGAGCTCCCACCTCTTTACAGCGATCTTTAATTTTTTTTAAATATGTTAATTTAGGAAGAATAAAACCTGCGCCTCCTTGAATGGTTTCTAAAATAACTCCAGCAGTTTTATTAGTAATCATTGTTAGATCAAACTCATTATTAAATTCCAAAAATTTAATATTTGGAATTAGTGGTCTATATGCTCTTTTTCTATCTTCATAGCCCATAATACTCATTGATCCTTGAGTATTTCCATGATAACCATTCTTTGCAGCAATCAATTCACTTCTTCCTGTTACCCTTTTAGCTAATTTCATAGCAGCTTCCATAGCTTCTGTTCCAGAATTTGTTATATAAGTTTTTATTAACGGATCTGGTAAATTTTTTGCAATTAACTTGCATAAATCAACTGTTGGTTTTTGGATAAATTCTCCATAAACCATTACATGCCAATAAAGATCAATTTGTTTTTTAATGGCTTTTTTAATTGTTTTATTATTATGACCAAGGTTACATGCTGATACACCTGCAACAAAGTCCAAATATTTTTTGTTGTCAGTGTCATAAATGTAGGAACCCTTAGCTCTTGAAATCTGAAGACCGACTGGATTGTTAGTCGTTTGGGCTTGATATTTCAAAAAATCATTTTTCAACTTAATTGTTAATTATTTCAAATTTGTTTTTTATTTTTTCTTCAATTCTCCAATTAAATCCTTTCAATATTTTTTCATTAATTTCTAGCTCTTTTTCAGGATAGACTTTTCCCTCAGGATTAGTGTAAAAAATAATTTCATCAATTTGATTTTCTTCAATAATCATTTCGATTGAACTGCAAATAGCTTTGTCAATACCAATAAGTTCATTAGTTTCATCCTCATATAAATAATAAAGCATTTCAGTATTTTGAACGATCTTTAGTTTTTTTAATTCATTTTGTTCAAATTTTCCAAATAAATCAATCCCTTTTACTTGGTTAAAACTATTGGTCCCTAAACTATCTTGTTCAATTATAAAAGCATTGTTCAAAATTTTTAAGGAATCTATTTCGTTTGTTTTTTTATTTCTAATGAATTGAATTTCGTCTCCAGTCATTTGACTATTTCCGTTCCAAATAATTGGATTTTTTTTTGAAATTTCTTTACTAGTTAAAATTTGTTCTTCTTTTTTGGATAAAATATTTCTTAAAAGTCTTATTAAACCATTGTTTTGGTTTATTATGAATTGATCAGATTTTCCAGAAATATTGGATTTTATAAATTTTACATTAAACCTCCCTTTAACTATTCTATTATTTTCAGGTCCAACAGCAAAAAGAGAATCTGCTTTTATGAATAAAGAATCTCTTTGAAAAATTTTAATAGCATAAGGATTCTGAGTAATCATTGCTGAATCAGATGCTTTAAAAAGCTCTCCAAAGTCACCTTTAATTAAAGTTTTATTAATAGTGTCATTAATTGAAACATTTTTAATGCCAGATGCATATTGTTTGATATCATCGAATATTAAACTATCTCCTTTAATTATTCTGTTATCATAAAGTATTTTAGATTTTTTTACAAAATATCCATTTTTATTTTTAGTATTATAAAATCCTTTTTCACAAAATATCGTATAATCACTTCCATTAATGACAGTCGGCCCAAAAAAATAAGTGTTTTCTGTATCGCTGTAGTAATCAAGTTTTTCTGAGTTTATAATGTAACTTTCACTGTAAACATTTACACTTTTATTAAAACTATATTTTGAAGAATCCATATAGTATTTTCCTTCCATGCTTTTTATTGTATTTGTAGAATCTTTTATAGTTCCTCCATTTTTAAAATATATTTCTTTAAGATTTCTGTCATGATATAAAATTTGAGTTGTTAAGCTGTTTTTTTGATTATTAAATACTACATTTTCTTTAGCAACGATTTTTCTTGTATTGCCATCATAATCTAAATTATTACTTAATAATTCAATACTATCCCCTTGCTTTACAACAACATTTCCTCTAGCCTTAAATGAGTTGTTTTTTTTATAAAATAAAGCATAATCAGACCAAACATCCATACCATCGTGTAATAGATGAACTCTAATGCTATTATCCTTTTTTAAGATATTTGCTCCAGGAAATTTATTTTCATTTCTATCAAATGAACCAGCCTCTATTATTTGAATAACTTTTTTGTCTTGTGATAAAACAATATTAATAAGTAATATAAAAAATATTGAAATTCTAATTTTCAAACTTAATTAACGGATTATAGTTTGTTTTCTATCTGGACCTACAGAAATGATAGCAATAGGAATCTTTAATTCCTTTTCCAAATATGAAATATAGTTCATAAATGTAATGGGAAAATCTTTTTCTTCATTTAATTTGCTGATGTCCTCATCCCATCCTGGAAATTCACTGTAAATTGGCTTTATTTTATTTGTTTCTAATGAAAATGGATAATGATTGATAATATTTCCATTATAATCGTATGAAGTACAAACCTTGATTTTTTTAAATCCTGAGAGTACATCACCTTTCATCATCATCAATTTAGTTACGCCATTAATTTTGATTGCATATTTTAATGCAACCAAATCAAGCCACCCACATCTTCGAGGCCTACCTGTTGTTGCACCAAATTCATTTCCAACTCTACTCATTATTTCTGCAGTTTCATCAAATAGTTCTGTTGGAAATGGTCCGCTTCCAACTCTAGTAGTGTAAGCTTTAAAAATTCCAAAAACATCTTTTATTTTATTAGGTGGAATACCTAGACCTGTACAAGCTCCGGCAGCGGTAGTATTTGAAGAAGTCACATATGGATAAGTTCCAAAGTCTATATCTAATAAAGAACCTTGTGCTCCTTCGGCCAAAACACTTTTGTTATTATCTAATTGATTAAAAATATAATTCTCACTATCAATAAATGGAATACTTTTTAATTTTTCAATAGCATTAAAAAATTCTTCTTCAAGTTCATTTAAATTATATTGTAAGTCAATACTGTAGTTTTTTATCATTGACTCATGTTTGTTAGCTAGTTTACGGTATTTCTTAATCCAATCAGGTAATTCTATATCACCTATTCTTATTCCATTTCTCCCTGTTTTGTCCATATATGTTGGTCCAATTCCTTTAAGGGTAGAACCAATTTTAGATTTACCTTTTGATAATTCAGATGCTGCGTCTAATAATCTATGAGTAGGTAAAATAATATGAGCTTTTCTTGAAATTAATAAAGATTTTGAAAAATCAATATTATAAGGTTCAAGCTTTTCAATTTCTTTTTGAAAAATTACAGGATCAATTACAACACCATTTCCAATTAGATTTATTGATTTTTTATGAAAAATTCCAGATGGAATAGTATGTAAAACATGTTTTATTCCATTAAATTCTAATGTATGTCCAGCGTTAGGTCCTCCCTGAAATCTAGCTATTATGTCATAGTTTTTAGTTAAAACATCAACAATTTTTCCCTTTCCCTCATCTCCCCACTGAAGACCTAGTAATAAATCAACTTTCATAAAATTATTTTTTTAATTTTTCACCATAAAAATAAAGTGAGTGATTATTAATTTTTACACCAAAAATTTCTTCTATACTTTTCTTTATTGTCTGAATTCTTGGATCACAAAATTCAATAACTTCTCCCGAATCTGTAAGGATTAAGTGGTCATGTTGATGGTCAAAATAAGATTTCTCATAGTGAGATTGATTAGATCCAAATTGATGTTTTCTTACAAGTTTGCATTCAATAAGAAGATCAATTGTATTGTAAAGAGTTGCTCTACTTACTCTGTAATTTTTGTTTTTCATTTTAACATATAATGATTCAATATCAAAATGTTCTTCAGAATCGTAAATCTCTTTTAAAATTGCATATCTTTCAGGAGTTTTTCTATGATTTTTATAATCAAGAAACTTTGTAAATACATCCTTTACTATTTTTTGATTTTTTTCACTACTCATGCTTACAAAACTAGTTTAAAATTTATTGATAAACTATTCTCTTACAACCTTTTCAATGCCATTCATTTTTTTCAATCTTTTAATTAAATCTTCAAGAATATTTTTTGTTTTTACTTGTAGGGTGATCTGACCTTTAAAGATATTATCAACAGTTTCAAAATTTATTTTTTTTATATTAATATTCAATGTGTTTGAAATCAATTTTGTTATTTGATTTACAATTCCAAGATTGTCAATACCAGAGATTTTAATTGTTGAGATATATTCTTGTACTGTTGAGTCAATCCATTTTGATTTTAAAATTCGGTAAGCAAATTTTGATTGTAGACCTAACGCATTAGAACAGTTTTTTTTATGAATTTTAATTCCTTCATTTATAGTTACAAATCCAAAAACATCATCTCCTGGAATTGGATTACAACATTTAGCTAATGTGTAATCTAATTTTTCTTCGTCATTGCCAAAAACAATTTGATCATAATTACTAATTACTTCATTTTCAGAATGATCTAAATTCTTTTGTTGTCTTGAAATTCTTTTTCTAAAAAAATTTATCAATCTATTATTGTAATTGGCAAATTTTTTGAGTTCAGTATTGTCAACTTTTCCAATACCAACTTTATAGAAAAGGTCTAGGCTAGTATTAAATTTAAGAAAAGTTCCTAAATCATTTATTGTTTTATCATTAAATTTAATTTTTAATTGTTTTAATTTTCTTCTTAAAATCTCTTTTCCCTCTTCTGCTAAAATCTTTTTATCTTCTTTTAATGCAGCTCTAATTTTAGATTTTGCTCTAGAAGTTTTTACATAGTCTAGCCAATTTGAAGATGGTTTAGTATTTTCTGATTTAATGATTTCGATTTGATCTCCACTTTTAAGTTGATGGCTTAAAGGAACCATTTTACCATTAACTTTAACTCCTCTAGTCTTTAAACCTAATCCAGTATGAATGCTAAATGCAAAATCTAGGGCAGTGGAACCTTTGGATAGTGATATTAATTCACCTTTAGGCGTAAAGACAAATATTTCGTTTGAGTATAGATTTAATTTAAAATCTTCTACAAAATCTAACGCATTGGAATCAGTATCTTCTAACACTTCTTGAAGTCTATTTAACCATTCTTCCAGTCCATTTTCATTTTGATTTCCTTTCTTGTAAATGTAATGAGCTGCATAACCTTTTTCTGCAATTTCGTGCATTCTTTCAGATCTGATTTGAACCTCAACCCATTTTGAACCTGGACCAACAACCGTAATATGAAGAGCCTCATAACCATTTGATCTTGGTGATGTGATCCAATCACGAAGTCTTAAAGGGTTAGGAGTGTAATGATCTGTTATTATGGAATAAATTTTCCAAGCCAAAAATTTTTCAGTTTGACTTTTAGATTGATAAATAATTCTTATAGCAAATTTGTCGTAAATTTCTTCAAAAGAAATGTTTTTCTTTACAATTTTGTCTCTGATCGAATAAACAGATTTTGGTCTTCCGTTAATTTTAAACTTAAGATTTTCTTTTCTTAATTTTTCGGATATTCTTCTTGAAAAATTTTTTATATACTTATCTTGTTCCTCCTTGCTTTGTTCAATTTTATTTTTTATGTCATTAAACATTTCAGGTTCTGTATACTTTAAACCAAGATCTTCTAACTCGGATTTTAATTCATATAAACCAATTCTATGAGCTATAGGAGCATATATGTATAATGTCTCTGAAGCAATTTTTATTTGTTTTTCATTAGACATAGAATCCAAAGTTTGCATGTTATGAAGTCTGTCAGCTATTTTTATTAAAATAACTCTTACATCATCATTTAAAGTCAAAATCATTTTTCTAAAATTTTCCGCTTGAAAAGAAATATTTTCTTCTTTTGATAATTTTGAAATTTTAGTAAGTCCTACAACAATTTTGCATATTTTATTTCCAAAGATTTCTTTGATTTTTTTTTCATCGTAATCGGAATCTTCAATGACATCATGAAGAAGTGCAGATGCAATACATGTAGAATCTAATCCAATTTTTGATGCAACTATTTTAGCAACTGCAATTGGATGGAATACATAGGGTTCTCCAGATTTTCTTCTTTGATTTTTATGAGCATCAACAGATGTATTAAATGCTAATCTTATTAGTTTTCTGTCATCATTTGAAAGTGACTGATAGCTAATTTTTAATAGTTCTTTATATTCTTTAGCTATTAAGCTGTTTTCCTTTACTGAATCGACTATCATTATTATTAAAAATAACCAAAAAAATCTAATTATTGTAAACGGTTAATTCGATCAGACAGAGTAGGATGAGAATAGTGCCACCAAACATATTTGGGGTGAGGTGTTAAATTACTTAAATTATCTTTAGAAAGTATTTTTAATGCTTCAATCAAAAAATTAGAACTATAAGTTTCACTTGCAAAACTATCAGCTTGAAATTCAAATTTTCTTGAAAAAATATTAAAAACTATTGAAAAAAGTTCTGAAATTGGAGTGTACAAAATTGAAAATACAATAAGACCTATATGAAAACTATGATTATCTATTCCAAGTGCTTCTGAAAAAACAGGCATGTAAATTAGTAATGATAGAATATATAGCATAATACCTGTCTGAATAATTGAAAATGTTAAATTAAATATTATATGATTTTTTTTATAATGTCCAACTTCATGGGCAATAACAGCCACAATTTGTTCATTACTTAATTTATTTATTAGAGTATCATATAAAGTTACTCTTTTTTGTTTTCCAAATCCAGAAAAATAAGCATTGGCTTTAGTTGAACGTTTGGAACCATCAATTACAAAAATATTTTTCAAATCAAAACCAACTTTTTTTGAGTAAAATTTAATATCATTTTTAAGATTTCCTTCTTCAAGTTTAGTTTGTTTATTAAATAATGGAACAATTATCTGTGCGTAAAACCCATTGATTAGTATAGTTATTAATGAAATAAATAACCAAGCAATTAACCAAAAATCTTTTCCCATAGTTTCAAATTGAAATAGTATAAAACTTAAAATTCCGCCTCCAAAAAGTATTGTTATAATCCATGATTTTATTTTATCAAAAAAAAATGTTTTTATTGTCGTTTTGTTAAAACCAAACTTTTCTTCAATAACAAATGTATTATATATTGAAAATGGAAGGTTAACTAAATCATTTAATAAAAAAATTAATCCAAAAAAACTTAAACTTATAACAATTTCAGTCTCAAAATTTGACCTGCAAAATTCATCAAGAAATTTAAATCCATCAAAAAAGAAAAAAAATAAAACAATTGAAACTCCAAATAAACTTGTAAATCTATTGAAATTGTATTGAGTCTTTTTGTAGTGTTGAGATTTTAAATATTTGTCTTTATCAAAAAGATTCTCTAAATTTTTTGGAGGCTTTTTGTCAAAGTATTTGGAATTTAAATAATCCAAGAAAGAATCTTTAAGAAAATTTAAAAAAATTATTCCAATTAAGATGTAAAAAAGATAATTAGCATTAATTTCCATTTCTTTGTTTTAAGCCTTCAAATATAACTATTGCTGCACATACTGATAAATTTAATGAATCCATTTTTCCATTCATAGGAATTTTAATGAGTTCATCGGATTGATCTCTCCAAACTTCACTAAGAGTTGATGATTCCTTACCTACTACAATTGCGACACTTTTTAAATAGTTTACATTAGTGTAATTAATGCTTTTTTTAACAAATGTTGAATAAATTTTAATTTTATTTTTTTTTAAAAAATTAATAACATTTTTAGATGAATCCATGGCAATTTGAGTTGTCATAACACTTCCCAAACTGGATCTAATTGTATTTGGATTGTAAAGTTCTGTTTTGGGGGAAGCAATAATCAAACCATCCATTGCTGCAGCGTCAACTGTTCTTAATAGAGCACCGATATTTCCAGGTTTTTCTATAGATTCTGCTACCAAAATATAAGGCTTTTTTGAGAGTTTGAAATTGTTTAAAGAATGTTCTTTTCCTTCAATTATAGCTAATATGCTATCGCTTTTTTTTTTATAAATTAATGAATTGAATAAGTTTTCAGAAAAATCATAAGAATTAATATTTTTTAATTTTTTAAGGATTTCTTTATAACCCTCACTTGACAAAAGTTCAGTACATACAATAACTTCTAAAAACTTATAATTATTTTCAAATGCTAATCCAATGTAACGCGCACCCTCAATAATAAATGAGTTAGTTGTTTTTCTATGTCTACTATTGTTTGAAAGCTTATATATTTTTTTATAAATAGGATTATTTTTACTTGAAATATGTTTCAAAATAGTATTTGTTTAGCCGTAAAAATAAAATAATAATTTAATTGTATAATTGTTTAGGTTTGTTTTAAATTAAATTTTTGTGTTAAAAGACAGTTCAAGTTTTTATATAAATCTAGAAGATAAATATGGAGCTCATAATTATCACCCTCTTCCAGTTGTTCTTAGAGAGGGCAAGGGTATTTATTTGTGGGATGTTAATAATAAAAAATATTTTGATTTTCTTTCAGCTTATTCAGCTGTTAATCAAGGTCATTGTCACCCAAGTATAATAAAAGCCCTTAAGGACCAATCAATAAAACTTACATTAACATCCAGAGCTTTTTACAATAATATATTAGGCGAGTATGAAAAATTTATTACTGATTTTTTTGGTTACGATCGAGTTTTGCCAATGAACACTGGAGTTGAAGGTGGTGAAACAGCTGTTAAGCTTGCTAGAAAGTGGGCTTATGAAGTTAAAGGAGTTTCAAAAAATAAAGCAAAAATTATTTTTGTTACTGGAAATTTTTGGGGAAGAACTTTGGCTGCAATTTCATCGTCTAATGACCCCACTAGTACAACAAATTTTGGACCTTTCATGCCTGGATATGAAATTATACCTTATAATGATATTGATGCACTAAAAAAATCTTTAAAAGATCAAAATGTTGCTGCATTTATGGTTGAACCAATCCAAGGTGAAGCAGGTGTTGTTGTTCCTGATGATTCTTATTTGAAAAAAGCATTTGATTTGTGTAAAAAAAATAATGTATTATTTATTGCCGATGAGGTTCAAACTGGAATTGCTAGAACCGGAAAAATGATTTGCTGTGACCATTATGGTTTTAAACCAGATATTTTAATTTTAGGTAAAGCTCTTTCAGGTGGTGTATATCCAGTTTCAGCTGTTTTGTCATCAAACGAAATAATGTTAACTATAAAGCCCGGAGAACACGGTTCAACATATGGAGGCAATCCATTGGGATGTAAAGTAGCCATAGCTGCTCTGAAGGTAATTCGTGATGAAAATTTGTGTGAAAACTCTTTACTTATGGGTAATCTATTTAGAAAAGAATTAAATAAATATATAGAAACAAGCAAGATCGTTAATTTGGTACGCGGTAAAGGTCTATTGAATGCTATTGTAATTAACGACAGTCAAGATAGTGATACAGCATGGAAAATATGTCTTAAATTAAAAGAAAATGGTTTATTAGCTAAACCAACACATGAAAATATTATTAGATTTGCTCCTCCTTTAATAATAAATAAAACCCAAATGAATAAAGCTATAAAAATAATTATATCTACTTTGAAAATTTTTGAATATTAATAATGAATAAAATTTATTTTGATAACGCTGCTACAACCAAAATTGATTCAGTAGTCATTGATCAAATGCAAAAGGTTATGATAGAAAATTATGGCAACCCTAATTCAACCCACAGCCATGGTAGGTCTTCTAGAACTTTAATCGAAAAAGCCAGAAAAACAATTGCTAATGAATTTAATGTTTCTGCATCTGAAATATATTTTACTTCCTGTGGAACAGAATCTGATAATATGGTTTTAATTTCAGCTGTTAGAGACCTTGATGTTAAAACAATCGTTACCTCAAAAATTGAACATAAAGCTGTTTTAAATGTTGTTGATTTTTTAAAAGAGACTGAATCAATTGAAATCGTATATGTAGATATTTTAGAAAATGGATTGATTGATTACGATCATTTAGAAAACATTTTAGAAAATTGTAAGAGAAAATCCTTAGTATCATTAATGCATATTAACAATGAGATAGGATCAATTTTAGATTTAGAGAAAGTTGGAAATCTTTGTAAAAAATTCAATTCACTATTTCACTCTGATACAGTGCAATCAATTGGAAAATATAAGTTCAATCTTTCTGATCTGAATATAGATTTTATTGTTGGTTCAGCTCATAAATTTCATGGTCCAAAAGGTATTGGTTTTGTGTATATTAATAAAAAACTTAATTTAAATCCATTTATAATTGGAGGAAATCAGGAAAGAGGTATGAGAGCAGGGACTGAATCGGTACATAATATAGTTGGAATGCAAACAGCATTTGAAAACTCATATTCAAATTTAGATGCAAATAATAAACATATTTTAAACCTTAAACTAAATTTTATAAAATCTATAAAAAAATCAATACCAGGAATTAAATTTAATGGATCTTGTGATGATAATATTAATAGTTCTTTTTCAATTTTAAATGTATGCCTGCCAGTAAATGAAGATCGATCAATATTACTTGAATTTAATCTGGATATAAAAGGAATTTCATGCTCAAGAGGAAGTGCATGTCAATCAGGAACTAATCAAGGTTCTCACGTTCTTAATTCAATTTTATCAATTGACGATTTAAAAAAACCTTCCTTAAGGTTTTCATTTTCAAAATACAATAAACACGAGGAAATAATTGAGGTTGTTTCTGCTTTAAAAGAATTTGTTAACTCTAATTAGTTTTTAAAAAAAGTATATTTTTTTGTGCTTTTATTTCCAGCCATGTCTTCAACCGTCACTTCAATTAGATTCTCTGTTTTATTTTCAAAATAGGAATCAAAAATATAAAACAACTCATTTTTTTTGTATTCGTATTCAAAAAGCATCCATTTATCGTTTATTTTTACATCGTATTTTTTTATTCCTGAATCTTCATCAAAAATTTTTATTCTTATTATTTTTTTATTTGTAATCCAATCCTTGTTTTTAAAATTATGAAGTCTAATTTCTGGAGAAACACTATCGTTTTTAATAAAGTAAGTTCCCAACGATTTAGTTTTAACAGTGTAATAATTATTATTATCAAGTCCTCTTGAGGCAAAAGATTCGTTTCCATCAAAATCTCTGAAAGCTAAATAATCTCCTTTTTTTGGATTTTTATTTAATAAACCAATCATGAGGTTTTTAAAAACAGGTAAATATGGATTTAAAATTTTTATTGAATCTTCAAACACTTCTAATTTAAGGCCAATGTCTTGTAAAAATGTATTTTTTGAAATTTTAATTTCTGAATTTTTAAAACTTAGATTATAATCTTTATTGTTTTTAATTTCTGTATTTGATTCAAAAGTTTCATCCT
>Ga0129342_1000842_pt1 | contig 13552 bp, 8 predicted proteins | sample CPBDNA_5_FD_94426 | JGI IMG/M metagenome (GOLD analysis project Ga0129342, IMG submission 94426) | Freshwater to marine salinity gradient microbial communities from Chesapeake Bay, USA - CPBay_Sum_15_0.2_DNA | ecosystem: Environmental > Aquatic > Marine > Coastal | place: USA: Chesapeake Bay...
AACAAAGAACCAAAGGAAACAATGGTTCTTCTCAGTATTTCGTGGTAAAAATATTCAAACATTTGTCAGGAAATTGTGATATACTATTTATGGGTTTCCGAAAGGATTGGATTCACTGAAATCTATAATAGAATCTGCTTCCGATTCTATTACATCATTTTGTGCATATTTATCGTCAGTGTTGTAAGTATCTATTAACCTAACTTTATAGGATGCTCCAGATTCTGATCCGACTAAGATATCCCCATTCAAAAAAGTTCCTGAAATGTTTGATACTTTTAAAACATTAGTAATAGAATTCCATTCTCTAACAGTAGCAGTTGTAGAACTTATACTCCCCACAACAGTTTCGTTATAAATGTATGTTCCTATTCCTGAGGAATATGGTGAAGATATTATTACCGTTGGTGCTACAGTATAACCAAGACCTGCATTAGTTATGTAAATCGAAGTTACTACACCTGCAGAGTTAACATAAGATCTTGCAGTTGCCGTTATTCCACCTCCAACTGGTGCAGGACTTATAGTTACTGTTGGAGCAACCTCATATCCAGATCCACCAGAAGTCACAGTAATAATTCCAACGACTCCATCACCTATCGTCGCCGTTGCTGCTGCGCCAGCACCCCCACCTCCAATAATTGCAACTGATGGTGGAACAGTATATCCATATCCAGGATTTACAACCTCAACTCCCTGAACCTTGTAATTTTCTGTATTTCCATTGCAATCAACTAGACCACCAATAAGAGTTGCAATTCCAACAGCAGTCAATCCACCACTAGGTGCTGAAGATATTGCAACTCTTGGTACTGAAGTATATCCATTTCCCCTATTAGTGACTGTAAAGAATCTTACACCAGCATTTACAATTCCCGTAACAGCGGAGGCAGTTGCTGCGGAACCAACCATAGTTAAAGATTGAATATATCCCTCTTCCTGAATATTATCGTCAATTTCTTCAACCCCAGTATCAATAACCTCATCCTCATATCTAAAGAGTTCACATCTCAATTCATAAACATAAGTCTTTTGAAGTTGATAAAAAGGTTTTTCGTGCTCGACAAATTTAATTTCAAATAATCTATCTCCAAGAGGAAAATAAATCAAATCACCTTCTTTCGGTCTTGATGATAACTTGATGTTTGGTAAACTCTTTATCAGTGGTGAAATATATGTTTCAAACCTTTCCTTGGAAATAATAAGATTCAAATCATTTAATGGCTGAACTCCAAACTTAGAAAGAATAGTTCCCTGACCTTCGTATCCATCATAAGTATCCACATAAGCTTCTATTGGATATGCATTATCAAATTCAGATTCTATTACTTCTTTAATTACGGTTTTTTCAGTAATATATTTTCTCGGAATATAATATACTTCAACTCCATACATACGAAGTTGTTCGTTAATCAAATCTTGAATCAATCCCTGTTCTGTTTTTGAACCTTGTAAAAAGAATGGATTTAGCATATTATCCTATCATATCTAATGGAGGAAGTTCATATGTACTTGACATTTTTTCCATGATAACATCAAGTTCTTTTTGCGCATCATCATAAATTTGTCTTCCATTCAACTCAATACCACCTGGAAGTTTTACTCCTTGGAACTTGATTAGATTCTGTCCCCACTGCCTCTTAATCAGTGCAGTCAAATACATTTTTAGGAAAGAATCATTCCAAACCTTTGAATAATCATTTGGGTCTAAAGTTCTATAACAATCTATAATCAAATAATTTCCAACACTTACCGAATTCCAATCAATATCTAAATATAATCTATCTTGCCTTTTATTGAATCTTATCTGTTTCTGTGTAGTAAGTAAAAACTCAATATCCTCAAGATAAGTTTTTACCATAGCATATGTTAAGAGTTCAGTTGAACCCCAATAGTAAATATCATTCAAAAACAATTGATATTTTACACTAAACATATTATTTGTAATTGTATTTGTTCCATCAAAATGGAATATTTTATTCACCCCAATAACGGATGGTGGAACTTGCAGGTAATTGCCACCCTCATAGAAATTAAATTGAGTTGTCAGACCGACAGTGTGATTTACTGTTGTAGTGCTTATACCAACACCAGAACTTGGTTGTGCTTTACCTCTATTAATATCATCCTCAGTAATTTGATATTTCAGAAAAGATGGATAAACTCCATCGAAGTGTCTTTGTTGAAAAAATTGAATAGCATCATCAACCAAATCTTCTATCTGCTCATCCGCAACATTAATCTCCAACACTGGAGCGCCCAGCTTCCTTTTGCAATAATCAATCAATTCTTGTCTAGTTGATGGTTGTGCCATTAGAATTTAGATACAACTTCTTGCTGTTTTAGATATAATTTAATATAAGATTTTGTGTAATATTTGAGAACTTCAATATCATCTATACTATCTATATCTCTAGAAAGTTTCTCATATTCAAACATTTTGTTCATGTCTTCTAGAATAATTTTATCGGGATCCATTTGCCAAATTCCTCAATAAGTTTTTAATTTCATCTAAATCATTTTTTATGGAAGTCACATCAGACTCTAAATTTTTAATCCTAGCAACTTCCATTTCCTTGCTTTTCTTCATAGACATATACTTATTATATTCGTTCATGTTAGTATTTAAAATAGCTTTTGTTCCTTCATCTCTAACCAAATCTGGATGTCCATCAACCTTTGAATAATTCATTTTTATGCAAGGGATATTACTCTCAAATCTTTCAGTCTTGGTGGGAATGCTTGATTTGTTCCAGAACCAATTAATTTAATACTAAAGCATCTAAAGGATGGAAGATTTGATATTGTAAATTCATAATCTTTGTATTCCAAGTCTTCACTTTCGAATGCAAGAACATCAGTCTTAACAACTTTCTTATCAGATGTTCCATCACTCAGGGAATCGAAGATAGAAGTGTTTACATTATCGGAGTTTGAGTAACCTGGGAATGGATAGTAAACTGATTCTTCATTTGGACTATTCTTGATAGCATATAAAGCTCTTAAGTCACTGAAAATATTTACATATGCCGAAACAATAACTTTTAATGATGTTGCTGGAAGTTCCAATTGAATAGAGTTTGTTGCATATACGAAAGATGATGGATCATCTCTTAAAGTACTAACTCTGTCATCCGTAATATAATTTTGAATTGGGTTGTTGATCCTATTCGAAACAAAAATCATCGATGTTCTATCCAAATCAACAACTGGAGATATGTAAGAATCTTCAGTTTCTAAAGTAAGATTTAAAGTAAGTGACTTATTTCCGGGAAGATTGAATAACCTTTCGTCTTCATTCAACTTCGAGCATACAAGTCTTGGTGAATCGAAATAGTTATTTGAGTCTAATTCAATATCAACAAAACCTTTATCTTCAAATGAGAACTCATTTCCATCAACACTAGTTCCGGAAATAGTTCTCATTCTAGATGAAATATTCGTGCCATTTAACGTAATGTTTTGAATATTTGGTCTTACAATTTCATATTGAATATTTTGAGTAGCATTAACTACATCTCCACCAGTAGATCTAGTCTCATTAGCATAAAGTTTGGGGAATGATGTCCCAACACTTCTATCAACTTGCCCATATGGTAATGGGTCTGTTTTTCCGTCTTGAGATGTATCTATTTTAATTGTATAATAATCAAAATCTATTGGATCAGAAGTGCTAGCATCTTGCAATGTGTGTGTGGTATTAATTCTTCTTAAAGAAATTCCATTTAATTCATATTTGTAAATTGGTGTTCCTTCAGAATATGAGAATGCTACAGTCTGGTCAATTTGTCTTGTAATATTTGTTAGAGAATTTGCCGTTACACCTTCATAAGAAATTATTTCCTCACCAATAAGGATATAACCTGGATTCGTGCTACTTACTCCAACATTTTCAAACGTTGAGAAGTTTGTAGTTACATCTACGAGAATATCAGCAGTGGAATTTTGCTCATAATTTGATGTTAATTTAATTGGCTTGGTGTCTGTAAGAACATTAGTCAATCTAACTATATTTTCACCTGCGTGCATTCCGTGGTTTTTGTGATTTACTACTACGTGCAAACCATCAGTTTCTGTTTGAATTCCATCCGAATCAATTAAAACTCCACCACCAGTATTGCCATTCAAATCTGTAGTTACTCCAACACTATTAATGTATTGAACTGTTTTTCCAGAACCAACTACAAAATCTCCTTGAACATTATCCAAAATTAATTCGTTTATAGAATCTAATTGGGACACTGATATTTGTAAATTTCTGCCAAGGGTTTCTGTACCAATTTGAGAAGCTGAAAGAACATCTCCAACTACATATCCAGTTCCTCCACCATTAATAGTTGCAGCAATAGCAACTCCATTTGAAATTGTAATATTTGCGGTTGCGTTTCTCCCAGAACCAGTAATGCTTGTTAAAGCAACACCAGTAAAAGTTAAATTTCCAACAGATGGTGTATATCCAATTCCTGGATTAATGATTGTAAGATTGCCAGTTGCAATTCCTGCAGATGAAACATAATTTCCTGTAGCATTACTTCCCTGCTGCAATACTGTATTTCCAAATTGAATATCAGTATCAGTAACAGTACTACCCAAACCGACTCTAATTCTTTTGGAAGAGAATTCTAATGGGTTTGTAACAAGAGATGCTACTTGATTATTACCAATATTTAATTCTGGATTATAGAAATTGAAGTTTCCACGATTTTGTGTGAAATTTGCTCTATAGAGAGTGAATTTTAAATCTTCATAAGGACTTTCATTCCAAGTACCACCATTTTGAGACTTAAAAAGTCCTCCAGATAGTGGTTGCTTGGAAACTAAAACTTGTTTCGATTCGAGACCAGCAGCAGTGGTAGTATCAATTTCACCAAGCTTAGATACCCAAACATTATAATTCTTGGAATTTGATAAAACAACTAAAGCATGAAATCTTTGACCCAACAGATATACTGGAGAATCGAAAGTAACTCTAGTTGGAATAGACGCATCTTCAGATACTTGTATATCCTTTGGATCTAATACTACTTCACTAAAGGGATATACTGTTTGGGTTGGGAGACCAAGTTCAATTGGTCTGATTTGGATAGTTACTGGCAAATCCAAATCAACTGTCAAGAAATACAAATCGACAGAGGTAACAAATGCTCCACTTTCATTTTCAACATAAAATGATTGAGCTAATGGATCTATAACTTTCATTTTACTTTCTACTACTGATTCTATTATTCATTATTTATTTCCCCTCTTTGCTCTCTGGTTATTTGTGGAAACTTTTATGTTCCTGTTCCTAGCATATGCACTATTATTGAATTTTGCAACTGCCTTTTCCTGCTGAGCTTTTGTCATTCCTGGTTTAATAGCTCCGCCGGTAAATCCTGCTTTTTGCATTAAATTTTTAAGTTCATCTGCACCAGGTTTTTGTAATGGTTTTGCTCCAGCATTGTAGTATATCGTTTTCGTAGTCGATGCAGAACCTCCGGAACGAGATGCAGGTGGTTTTTGAGGAGAAGGTACTTCATTTCCAGGTCCACCAACATCAGTCTCATCTTCAGGAGCTTCGACTCTTGGTGATCTTATGGCAATAATGTTCTCTTGAACTGTATTTACTGTTCCTTCAGCAAAATACTTTTCTTCAGCACTAGTGCTATAAGTTCCGAATATCTGAGAATTTGTGCTACTACTGGTAACTCTAAAGACTTTAGTTCCAGCTTCAAATCTTGGATTTACATCCAAATTTCCATCTGGAATAAAGAAAGAACCAATAACAACACCAATTTGATCTGTTACTAATTTAATATCACTTATTACAGCTTCTGCTTGACTTGTTTGACCCCTTAATTTCATTCCGACAAAAATACGACCACCAAATTGACCTTGAGGTTGATTTGCCAAACTATAAGTATCTACATTTAATATAGTTGATGTTGCAGAATACGATTCGGGAATAATAGTAGCAGTATCATATGGATTTGTAGTATAAACATCAGATGGAGATCTATAATCACCATATTTGTGATTTTGTTGAGATACTCTAAAAATAATCTTATTTTGTAAAGAAGGTGTTGTTGGTTGATCCAAGGAACCAATCACAGTTTCTCCAACCTGAAAAACACCACTTGTCATTGTAATTTCAAGTAGTTTTGGTATCACAAATGAACTAAAATCAACTCCAGAGAAAAATGGATAAACTCTTGTAAAAGGTCTCAATCTCTTACAAGTAAATTCAATATTTCTAGATCTCATATAGGGAATCATTTTCGATTCCAAAATTTGATCTCCAAATGAAACTGATTTTGCTATTGGTTTTGTTGGTGGTTTTATACTAGTCATCTTGTCCTCCTTGAATTTCTGCGTTTAAAGGTTTTTGAAACATAATTTGGGGAATTAATAATTTTTTTGCGATTTTTCAAATTGTTTTTGGGTTTGGGAATCCTAGAAACCTGCTTTTGTCTCTTTCTATTTCCATTGATTACTTGTGGTTTTCTGAATACTAATTTATTACTATTAGTATCTTTTAGAATTTTTCCAGTCCAAGAACTCTCATGGGAATTCCAAGTTACCGGATTTGCTCCAACTTGAGGATCTGTCTGACCAGCAATTATTTGTCCTTCAGACTCAATATAAGCATTTTCTATTTCAACAGTTTTTGGTGACATTCTAACTTGATCAATCCAAACATCAGAGGATGGGAACAATTGTATGGTTCCGCCGAAGAAATCTTCTGCATATGGACTTACATTTACTGATCTTGAAGAGTATGGTTGATTTATCATTTCAACTTCTTCATAATCAAGAGTAATTAATTGTCCAGTTCTTTTAACTCCAGTTCCAATTAAACTATCATCCTCTTTCAGATCTGCTAATGGATCTGCAGAATTTCCTATACCAGCAATAGTATTAGTTCCTAATAATAAATCAATCGAAGTTGTATAGTGAGTCGGTCTTAACTCTAATTTTTCAGTATCAATACTATTTTTTACAATTGTTACTTTCTCTTGAGAAATGGTAGTTGAAAAATTATCTACAAAAATTCCGGATTTAAATCGATTTAATCCATTTTCATCAACGATTGAAAGATTAGAGGCATCTTTTTCTAATAAAGAAAGTGAAGTATAATATTCTAAGTTTTCAATTCTTGTTTCAAGTAAACTTATGTCGGACATTCTATATCTTTTATATTCTCTCAACTGAATATCCATATTTGAAATATCGCAAAGATATGGTGGCAAAAATGCTGTAGCCACTTCAAGAGAATCGTCCGTGCTTATTGGTGGTTGTGGAATTTCTGCTGAAACACCTTTTCTTAGTTGTAAGGATCCATTTTTATTTAAGAAAATTTTATCAATTCTTGGCAGATAAATTGAATATGATAAAAGTATAGATTCATCAGATGCCAAAACATTTGAAGCTGAATTTCCGGCAGCAGTAAAATTTCTGGATAAAAATTCAAATGGAGACCTTGAATTTTCGATTGGGGTTGTAGATGAAACTCTTGGTCTTACGTCAAGAATATCTGTATTTTTTATCCCATCAATATCACCAATATCACAATAATCAAATTGTTCATATGAATTTGCTGTTGTCAAATCTCCAGTATCTGATGATGAAAAACTTGCATATTCATAAACCACTTTTAATTTTCTGCTAGGTTCCTTAGCATTTGCAATTCTAACTAGTTTTGAATAATCATAGAATGTATCTTTTTGGTTTGTATCTAGGTTATAAATCGAACTTATATTTTTATCACCCACATCCAGAACAGAAATAAATGCCGTTATTCCAGATTCTTTAAATGTAATTTTTTCTCCTTGTATGAATGTATTTGAATTTAAGTAAACAAATCCAATTTTCAGATCATTTATTTTTTCCGAAAATACTCCAACCGATTTGCTAGTTTCACCTACAAACTCTTCTCCCAACAATAAATCTCCAGTTTTATTTGTTGGCCCATCCATATTAACCAGAACCAAAGATGGTAAGTCTGGGGTGTTGGTGTCATTAGATTCATATACTCCATAAACTCTGGTAATATCAGATTCTAATAAACATATCTCCTGGTCCTGAACCCTAGTTCCGTATGGATAGTTTCCATATGTTAAACCATCATTTAAAGTTGTAGCACCAACACCCGATGCAGAATATTTTGATTTGTCAACTATTATTATTTTTACTCTATTTCTGTTTTTAATTTTGGACTTGACATTAATCTTTCTAAGTGTTGCAATCAGTTTTCCGTTTCCATTCGTAGAAAGTCCATTAATCGTCAGTGTTTGTGAACCATTTGTAAATGAAAACTTGTCTGGACTCAAAGATTCTACTGTACCATTTTCCATTATCAAAACATATCTTTCTTCATCAAAGGGTAGGAATGTTTCATCAGTTAATGCAGTAACAGCTCCAGTAGAATTTGAACTGACAGTAACATCAAATTGCTTTCTTATTGTAAGATTTGATTCTGTTAAATCTACAGAAGAAATATTTTCTTTTGGCAATGGTGTATATAAAGTATTGTCTGTTGATGATTGCAGTTGTGTTGATAAAATTGCAAAATTGGATGGATTTATTTCTGTGATTGGCAGTCCACCATCACAAATACCGGTAACGGTTGTAATGCCAGCAATTGTTAATGAACTTTCGGAGACTGATTCAATTTTAGCAAATGTGTTTGTTGTAAATCCTGGATTTGAAAATGCTACTAAGTTTCCAACTGTAGCTACTCCAACAAAAATAATATCGGGTGAAGTTACAGTACTAACTCCAGCAGACTCTGCGGTAATATTTACTTCACCTAAAGATATTGAAGGTGATTGAATCGTATCTGCTGTAAAAGTATATGCAGTTCCAACTATTCCATATAGTGACTTTACATCATTTATTCCATAAGAACGAACAGTTTTTGTTACTCTTGTGTTCTCTATACCATCAAAAATGAGCTTTTCACCTAATGAAAATTTTCCATTAATATCATAGACTGTTAAAGTGTCACTAGCAGAAACGTCATACCTCAAGAATCCAACCGCACCACTTTCTTTACCCTTAATGTGTGTCGGTGTGCTTAATGTGATTGGTTCATTCAATACTAAGGTTGTGTATGTTTGAACATCATACAGAGAAATATCCCATTGATTTTCATCTGGATTTGATGTTGTATATGAACCAGACTCCAAAGCAAAATCATAAACTCTAGCCAGACCAATTTCATTTCCAGCAGCAGTCGTTTGGGATGTTCCAACTCTAGAATCTCGCAAACTCAAGAAATAAGTTGTTGCAATTCCAACTACTGGAGAACCATAAACTCTATTCAAAGTCAGTGATGGTCCAGTAAAGTAATTTAAACTTTGGTCTTCTAAAGTTTTTGTTTCTCTTGGTTTATCGAAGTCCAAAAACTTTGGACTTATAGAATCAATTTCATATCCCCTTACATATGCCTTAAATGGTGAAATTGAATAAGTTCCCAGATTTTCATTAGGAACGTTGTTATTATAAGTTAATTGATTTTCATTAAAAATGCCATCATTTCCCAATAAATCATTTAAAGTTTCTCTTGCCTCAATAATTGGTGGAGATACATAATAATTTCCAGACTCATCATATGTTCTCCTAGCAAATTCTTGCGAAAGTATATTATATTCAGGTGTTGATGTTATATTATTTAATTTTCCATTCACAATTTGCATCAATTCTACAAAATTATCAGTATCTGTAGAATTTAAATCTATTTTTTCTAAATTTGCTTCAATAGAAAATCTATCAGCACCAGGAGCAGCATAATTTGAAAACCCTTGAGCATTATCATTCAGATCTTCATTTTCAAAAGAATTTATAATTTCTTCAAATATTCTAAGACCAACTCTATAACTAGGAATATTTGAATATGGATCCAAATATAGTAAGTTTGAAGGTACTTTTACAAAACTTCCTCTAATAAAATATATACCCTCATCCATATAAACTGCTGATCCTATTGCAGTACTATCTTGCGACAGTGTGGTTGCAAACCCTTCACCAGCAGCAAGAATTATAGTCGTTGGATCTTCTTCCTCTGGACCAAGTAGAGTTTCTGGATCTGCAGCTTCAACATCTTCATCTAATAATAAATTTTCACCATCAAAAAATTTCGATTGCTGATTATTTTGCCCCGATGATGTCAAGTATCTAACATATAAAGTATTTTTTTCAACCCCATCCCCTGCTTCTAAGTAATTTTCTACAATAGCAGTTATTCCACTTACCTGTCCCTTTATTCGTATATTTAATAAACTTTCAAAATAATAATTTGAAGGTAGTCCCTGATAAGAATCTTCAACAATTACAGCATTCAAATCATTTCTATAAGTTACATTGCCGGGAATTACGACAGAACCCTCTTTAAAAGTATGATTTCCAAACTGCTCAATTTGATTTTGAAGTATTGTTTGGAGGGTTGTTAATTCTCTAGCCTGAACTGGATATCCAGGTTTGAATAAAACTTTGTAATAATCATTATTAATGTCAAAGTCATCATAATATGGGGAGACGTTGAGGTTCGTTTCTTGTGGCATGATTCTTTAGAACTGCAAAATAACTTTGATATCTTCCTTTTGATTGGCAGACCTTGTTATGGATGGTCTATTATCAACATAAATTATGTTTCCAGAATACTTTTTAACCTCTGGGTTTGAGACACCATTCGTAAAAGTTTGTCCAAGGTAGTATGTTCTACTATTTATTTCGGTTGAAATACCAGTAAAACTTGTTTCTATTCCTAAGGTAACACTTCCGCCAATAATATTCAGAGAACCACCAGTTCCTGGGGTTGAGGTAAATCTGTTTAGGTTAAATCCGTAAGTTGGTGATGAATTTTGAGAACCGTCTGTGTTAAATCCAACCAAAGATTTATCTTGCCAATATTTCAAAACTCCTGTTGCAGCATCATAAGATACAACTCTACCAACAGCAGTAGAACCAACTCCAATTGTTTGAGTTATTCTAGAATCTGCTGTAAATGTTGCTGTACTATATCCAATTCCAGTTAACTTTAATGCATAAACAGCACTTGCTTTATCTGAAGTTAATATAGTATTCGAACCAAATGCTTCTGGATTTTCTATGATTCCAATTCTAGCAATTTGATTTCCTGTAATAAAATCTGGATTTTCTATATCATTTTCAATTCTAGAGTAAACAAGGACATTATATGCTCCAAGTTCCCTATAAATGTCTGCACCATGTCCACCCTGTGGGGGAATTATTACATTAAATACTGGGGATGTTGAACCCGTTGGAACACCTCCAGATACTAAATCTACAGTTCCATAGGTATATCCAGAACCGCCGTTAGAAACGGTAACAGATTCTACTTTGGAATCGTTATTGATTACGATTGTAGCTTCTGCACCAGAACCATCACCCTTGATTGGAACTCTAGTGTATGTTCTATTTGCAGTTCCGAGACCAACACCACGATTCGTAATCGTTACGATTTTTAATTGTCCACTTGTTGATGCATTATCTCTGACAGACGCATTTTCCAAACTAGTTTCCCAATCTTTGGGAACTGGTATAAAGTTCGTAGAATCAAATTTTACAATATCACTTGGTTTAATTGTGTAGAGATATTTCCATACATAACCATCTCCACTATCACCAGCAACTCTAGGTTCTAAGTCTGTAAATGTTGGTTGGTCTAAGGATGGTCTTCCTGATGGATTTTCTGAGTCAGAACCATTCTGTAGGCAGATATAAACCTTATAATCCTCATTAATAACATAATAATTTGCATTATATAAGTGAGTTGCTCCAGAAGGTTTTGATGTATTTGTTCTACTTATATCATGTCTGTACATATCATATGTTGTTCCGGAAGTCCAAGTATTTTTCCGAACAACTTGCTTAATATCACCACTAGAAATTTTCTTCAACGCAATCATGGTATCCCAATAATCATCCTCCTGCTCAAAACTATCTTTTGGAGCTGGTGGAGTGGTATCCCAAGTTGAACTATAATCTGTTGCATTTGGAAGTCCAACAAAAGCATAATAAGAATTTGTGTCTGATGTTGCCACAGACACAAAATTCTTTGCACTTAGAATTCTAAATTGGTCAGTTATAATTGCAGACATTTTGCGGTTTTTTATTTATTTATTAGTTATAATTTAGATATTTAAGTGGATTCACTCTTCTCACAATTGGTGCTGTTGAAATTCCAACTAATCCATTATTTGAGAGTGTGAATGACTTTGGTGTGGATCTGCTACCAGATTCAATTCTTCCCCAACTATATTCACCGAAGAAAGAACTATAACCAATACCAGAGAGACCATTATAATCAGAAACACTCACAGTAACTTGAGCAACATAAGTCAGACCAATACCAACAGCATCAGTCTGTGCAATTGATACTGCAGCAACCTCATAAACATTATCGATGTAAGAAGAACCAATTGAAAGGTTTGAACCATTACTGTACAGAGATGTTAATCCATTTCCAACATTTGAGTTGAATACAACAAAATAATAACCAGTTTGAATTCCACTTACAGTAATTCCAGTACCAACTATTGTAGAATCTCTTAAGAAAGAATTTTCTGGAATAATCAAGTCAAAAACTAATCCAGTAGATGCAACTCCAACAGAAACCGTTGAAATTCCTGAGACAATACCAAAATCACCTGAGTAGTTTACATTAGAAATTTCTTCGGTGGTTGGTGATGGTTCTTCTATAAGAACAACTGGTGGATTTGTATTTGTATATCCAGTTCCAGGTGATGATACTGATATTGAAGATACAGTTCCTCCAACTGAGATATTTGCGGAAGCCGTTGCTCTTTGAGTTGACCCAAGACCAACTGGATTGGAGATAGTTACCTCTGGATTTGTTGAATATCCAACACCACCATTAGAAATTATCACTGAGGAGATAGTACCAGCTGCAGATACTAAAGCAGTTGCAGCAGCAGAAACTATGGTATCTTGTGAGATAATTTCAATCTTAGTTCTAAATGCTTCGGTAACATTTTCTTTTTCACTATCAAAGAATGTTTTCAAACTCTCCACAAAAATTACAGTTGAACCAACACCAACACTTTGAATTATGTTCGTAGATGGTTGAATGAGTGGTTCGTAGATTATTCTGTCCTTAGAAACTTCCTTTCCATCGATAAACAAGTCCTCAGTTTGTCTACACCAGATTAATGGTCTCTCAAGATTAGAATTTTGAGTAATTCCTGGTCCTGGATACACATTTGTATTGATAGTGTCTACCGAAACAACCTCCGTTACAATTCTATCATTCTGCTTCAGGGAAAGTTGCTCACTATCAAGTCTAACGAGGTCTCCAATCTTTATGGTCTCCAAAATATCAACTTCACGAACATCAACATCGCCAGTTCCCTTATAAAATACAATCTTGCAGGTGTCCCCAACTTTTGGAGCTTCGGTGAATGTTATATTACTTCCACCATTAAAGATATATCCTTGACCAGGAACTTGTAAAATATCATTTAAGAATACAATAAGGGTTGACTGAACATCAATTGATGAACCAGGTTTTGCTTTAATAGACTTCTGCTCA
>Ga0129342_1000850_pt1 | contig 13482 bp, 14 predicted proteins | sample CPBDNA_5_FD_94426 | JGI IMG/M metagenome (GOLD analysis project Ga0129342, IMG submission 94426) | Freshwater to marine salinity gradient microbial communities from Chesapeake Bay, USA - CPBay_Sum_15_0.2_DNA | ecosystem: Environmental > Aquatic > Marine > Coastal | place: USA: Chesapeake Bay...
CGCTGGACGACCGCCGCCGACGTGCTCCGCGGTCGCGGTCTCACCGTCGGCGACGTCCTCGGCCCCGAGGGGTCGGAGGGGGTCCGCCGGTAGGATCGGGGGTCCTCGCGCGCCGGGTGCGCGCGGCCGGCGTCGCCCGCGGACCGGTCCCGACGTCGATCCGGCCGCCGCGCCCGTCCCCGACCTGGAGCCCCGCCCTGCACGCCCCCGCCGTGGATCCCGCGCCGCCCCTGGCCGACGGCCTGCGCGACGCGTCCCTGCGGGCCCTCGCCCTCGGCCGGTCGGTCGCCGGCACCACGGCCCCGAACCCCGCCGTGGGCTGCGTGCTCCTCCGTGACGGTGCGGTCGTCGGGGAGGGCGCGACCGCGCCGGCCGGCGGCCCCCACGCCGAGGTGGTGGCGCTGCGCGCCGCGGGGGACCGTGCGGTCGGCGCGACGGCCGTCACGACGCTCGAGCCCTGCGCCCACACGGGGCGGACCGGACCGTGCACGGCGGCACTGGTGGACGCCGGGGTGGCCGCCGTGCGGTACCTCGTCCCCGACCCGAACCCCGTCGCGGCCGGGGGCGGCGCCGTGCTGCGGGCCGCGGGCGTCGACGCTGGACCGCTCGACGCGCCCGACCTCGCCGCGTGGGCGGTCGAGGACCTCCGCGGCTTCCTGACGCTCGTCGCGACGGGCCGCCCCCACGTCCTCCTGAAGCTCGCGCAGGACCGCGACGGCGGGACCGTGCCATCCCCCGGCGGCTACCTCACCGGGACCGCGGCCCGGCGTCGGGTCCATGCGCTGCGGGCCGAGGTCGACGCCGTGCTCGTGGGCGGCGCGACCGTCCGGGCCGACGACCCCCGCCTCGACGTCCGCGACGTCCCGCACGACGCGGGCCGGCAGCCGCGGCCGGTCGTGCTCACGGCCGGTGCCGACCTGCCCCCGACGGCCCGCCTGCTCGGACGGCGGCCGCTCGTCGTCGTCGGACCCGGGGCCGAGCCGGCGCGGTGCGCGGCCCTCGTCGCGGCCGGCGCCGAGGTCGTCCGCGTGGACGGCGGGCCCGAGGGCCCCGACCCCGCCGCGGCGCTCGCGGCCCTGCCCGCGCACGGCGTCCTGACCGTGCTGGCCGAGCCGGGCTCGCGCCTCGCGGCCCGGCTGCTCGCCGCCGACCTCGTCGACGTCGCCGAGCTGCACGTCGCCGGTGGGACGCCGCGGACCGCGGCGCTGCCCCTGCCGGGTCCGCGGCTCGTCGCGGCGGACGACGTCGCGGTGGGACCCGACCGGGTGCTCCGGTTCGTCCGCCCGGGGGTGGCGTGATGTTCACGGGACTCGTCGAGGAGGTCGGACGGATCGCCGCGATCGACGCGGCGGGGGGCGGCGTCCGGCTCGAGGTGGCCTGCGCCGGGGTGCTGGACGACCTGCCGGACGGGGCGTCCATCGCCGTCGACGGCTGCTGCGTCACGGTGTCGGCGCGGACGTCGGCCGGGTTCGCGGTGGACCTGATGGCGCCGACGCTGGCCGCCACGGCGCTCGGGGGGCTCGCCGTCGGCGACGCGGTCAACCTCGAGCGGGCCCTCCGGGCGGACGCGCGGCTCGGGGGGCACCTCGTCCAGGGCCACGTCGACGCCGTGGGGGAGGTGCTCGACGTCGCCGACGAGCCGGGCACGCGGTGGCTGACCGTCGGTGTCCCCGCGGACCTGCGCCGGTACGTCGTCCCGCGGGGCTCGCTCTGCATCGCCGGCGTCAGCCTCACCGTCGCGCGGCTGGAGGACGGCCGGGCGACGGTCGGGCTGATCCCGCACACGCTGGGGGCGACGACGCTGGGGGACCGGCGTCCGGGGGACCGGGTGAACCTTGAGGTGGACGTGGTCGCGAAGTACGTCGAACGCATGCTCCCGCCGGTCGTCGCATGAGCCTCGACCGGATCGAGGACGCCGTCGCGGCCCTGGCCGCGGGACGGATGGTCGTGGTCGTCGACGACGAGGACCGCGAGAACGAGGGCGACCTGGTCCTGGCGGCCGAGGCCGCCGACGAGGCCGCGCTGGCGTTCCTCGTGAACCACACCAGCGGCGTCGTCTGCGTCCCGATGCTGGCCGAGGACCTGCACCGCCTCGAGGTCCCGATGATGGTCGAGGTGAACGAGGACCGGAAGGGGACGGCGTACACGGTCTCGGTCGACGCCGCCGCGGACGTCGACACCGGCATCTCGGCGGCCGACCGCGCCCGGACGATCCGCGTCCTCGCCGACCCGTCCGCGACGCCGACGGACCTGACGCGGCCGGGTCACGTCTTCCCGCTGCGCTACCGGGCCGGCGGGGTGCTGCGGCGGCCGGGGCACACCGAGGCCGCCGTCGACCTCGTGCGCATGGCCGGGCGCGGGACCGCGGGGGTCATCGCCGAGCTCGTGAACCAGGACGGGACCATGCAGCGCATGGACGACCTCGAGCGGTTCGCGGCGGCGCACCACCTGCCGCTCGTCAGCATCGCCGACCTGATCGCCCACCGGCGTCGGACCGAGGCGATCGTCGAGCGCGTCGCGACGACGACGGTCCCGACCCCGTACGGCGAGTGGCGGGCGTACGCGTACCGCTCCACCGTCGACGACGTCGAGCACGTCGCGCTGACCCTCGGCGACGTGGACGGTCGTCCGGACGTGCTGGTCCGGATGCACTCGGAGTGCCTGACCGGCGACGTGTTCCGGTCCCTGCGCTGCGACTGCGGGCCGCAGCTGGACCTCGCGATGGCCCGGATCGCCGAGGAGGGCTCCGGCGTCGTCGTGTACCTCCGGGGGCACGAGGGACGCGGCATCGGCATCGCCGGGAAGCTCCGGGCGTACGCGCTCCAGGACGCCGGGGCCGACACCGTCGACGCGAACCTCGCGCTCGGTCTGCCCGCCGACGCCCGCGACTACGGCACGGGTGCCTCCATCCTCGTCGACCTCGGCCTGACCGGCATCCGACTCCTCACGAACAACCCGGGCAAGCGGGCCGCCCTCGGCGGGTTCGGGCTGCACGTCACCGGCCGCGTCCCCCTCGAGGTCGCCCCGAACGAGCGCAACGCCGCGTACCTCGCGACGAAGGCGGCGCGGTTCGGCCACGAGCTGACCGGTGGGGACGCGCTGCCCGTCTCGACCGGCGTGGGGGACCTCGCGGCCCAGGGCGCCGGGGCGGCCCGGGGCGTGCGCCGCGGCCGGCGCGGTGTCGGCATGGCCCCGCCCGACGAGGGCGCGGCGTGAGCGGGACCGCCGAGCGGCGCGACGCCCGGGCCACGGGCCTGCGGGTCGGCGTCGTCGCGGCCCGGTTCCACGGTGACCTCGTGGACCGGCTCCTCGCCGGGGCCGGGGCGGAGCTGGCGCGGTGGGGGTGCGAGGTCGTCGGGACCGTCCGCGTCCCCGGTGCGTTCGAGATCCCCGTGGTCGCGCAGCGCATGGCGGCCTCCGGCCGCGTCGACGCGGTCGTGGCGCTGGGCTGCGTCATCCGCGGCGAGACACCGCACTTCGATCACGTCTGCACGGCGGTCACGACGGGCTGCGAGGCGGTGGCCCGGACGACCGGCGTGCCGGTGGGCTTCGGGGTCCTGACCGTCGACGACCGCGCGCAGGCGGAGGCCCGCGCCGGCGGGGCGCACGGGGACGCGGGGGCGTCGGCCGCGCAGGCGGCGGTCGAGACGGCGCTCGCGCTCGGCGCCTGGTGAGCCGGGCCGCATGAGCGGGCCGGGGCCGCGGCGGGCGGCCGTCGCCGCCGAGCAGGCGCACCTCGATCGGGCCGTGCGCCGCGTGGCCGAGCTCCGCGACCGGGCCGAGGGACGTCTAGCCGAGGTCCAGGGCGACCGGCTCGGCTCGACGTTCTCGGCCCAGTTCGAGCGCGACGTCCTCGCCCACCACGAGGCCTCCCGGGTGTCGCGGTTCACCCTCGGGGACCGGGAGGCGCTCCTGTTCGGCCGGCTCGACCTCGACGACGGCGAGTCCCTCCCGATCGGACGGCTCTCGGTCATGGACGAGGACGGACCGGTCCTCGTCGACTGGCGCGCCCCCGCCGCCGCCCCGTTCTACCGGGCGACGGCGGCCCGTCCCGAGGGCGTCGTGCGGCGCCGCACGATCCTCGCCGAGGGGCCGCGCGTCCTCGACGTGACCGACGAGCTGCTCGACGGTCCCGCGGCCGAGCGGCTCGGGCTCGAGGCCGTGACGGGGGAGGGGGCGCTGCTCGCCTCGCTCGAGCGGACGCGCGACCACACGATGCGGGACATCGTCGCCACGATCCAGGCCGACCAGGACCGCATCATCCGCGCACCGGCCGCCGGCACCCTGGTCGTGACCGGCGGCCCCGGGACCGGCAAGACGGTGGTGGCGCTGCACCGGGTGGCGCTGCTGCTGTACCGCGACCGCGAGCGGCTCGAGGCCCGCGGCGTCCTCGTCGTCGGCCCCTCGCGGACCTTCACGGAGTACACGCGCCGCGTCCTGCCGTCGCTCGGCGAGGACCGCGTGGTGCAGCGGCCGCTCGAGGCGCTCGGTCCGCCGGGGCTGACCGTCGTCGGCTGGGACGCACCGCCCGTCGCGGCCGTGAAGGGGGCCGGGGCGATGGCCGGGGCCTGCCGGCGCATGGTCGTGGCGGCGCTGCCGCCGCTGCCGGCGCGGACGCGGTTCACCGTCGCGGGCACGGCGGCCGAGGTCGCCGGCCGCGACCTCGACCGCCTGCGCCGTCGGCTCCTCGGCCGCGTCGACGCCGACGCCCCGGCGGCCCGGTACCACGCCCGTCGCCGCGCCGCCGTCGAGGCGCTGCTCCAGGCGCTGCGGACGGCCTGGGACGACCGGCGGGCGGCGCAGCCCACCGCGGCGACCGACCCGGGGACGGCGACCTTCGCCGAGCTCGTCGTGGAGGCGCCCGAGGTCCGGATGCTGCTCCACGCCTTCTGGCCGGACCTGACCGCGGAGGACGTCCTGCATCCGTACCGCCGGGGCGAGCGCCGCCTCGAGGACGTCGCCGACGAGGTCGCGCCGGCCGCGGCGCTGGACGAGGTCCACCGCGCGTGGGCCGCGGCCGAGGGCTGGACCGTGGAGGACGTCGCCATCCTCGACGAGCTGGACGCGCTGCTCGGTCCCGTGGCGCCGACGGCCGAGCCGGACGAACCGACCCGCCCCGACCTCGCCGACCGGTGGTACGCCGACTTCGGTCACGTCGTCGTCGACGAGGCGCAGGACCTCTCCGAGCTGCAGTGGCGCGCGGTCGTGCGGCGCGGGCCGTACGCCTCCTGGACCGTGGTCGGCGACCTCGCGCAGCGGGCCCGCGACGCGGCGCCCCGGACGTGGGAGGAGGTGGCGGCGCTGATCGGGCGGCGCGCCGTCACGATCGAGCGCCTCGACGTCAACTACCGCACCCCGAGCGAGCTGGCGCCGCTCGCCCGGCGCGCCCTGGCCGCGGCCGGCCACGACCCGGACGCCTTCCCGCGGACGGTCCGTCCCGGGGGTCACCCCCCGCGGCTCGTCGTCGCGGAGGATCCGGCCGGCGCGGGCCTCGCGGTCGCGCTGCGCGACCTCGCGGCCGGGACGGGGAGCGTCGGCGTCCTGGCCGCGGTCCCCGACCTGTCCGCCTGCACGGCGACCGTCGCCGCGACGCTGGCGGCGGAGCGGGCGACGGACGTGCGGGTCCTCGACCCGCGCCGTGCGAAGGGCCTCGAGTTCGACGACGTCGTCGTCGTGGCGCCCGAGCACGTGCTGACCGGGTCGGAGGTCGGCGCCCACGACCTCTACGTCGCGCTGACCCGTGCGACGCGGCGGCTGGTCGTGGTCACGGCGCGGCCGGAGCTGCCGGTCCTCGTCGACCTGTCCGTGCCGGACGGCGCCCCGACGGGCGTGGTCCCGGGGGAGGCCTGAGCCACCCGGACCCGCTCAGAGGCGGCAGGCGACGATCTCGGTCACGATGACGCCGCGGGCCCCGAGGTCGGCCAGCGCGTCCATCGCCGCGTGCGCGTCGCGCCGCGGGACCATCGCGCGGACCGCCGCCCAGGCCTCGTCCTGCAGGGGGCTGATCGTCGGCGACTCGATGCCGGGGGTGATGGCGCAGGCGGCGTCCAGCGCCTCGCGTCGCACGTCGTACTCGACCATGACGTACCGCCGCGCGATGATCACGCCCTGGAGGCGCGAGCGCAGGCGCTCCTCGCCGTCGACGACCTCCGCGCCCCGACGCCGGACCAGCACCGCCTCGGACTCGAGGAGGGCGTCGCCGACGACGGCGAGACCGGCCTGCCGCAGGGTCGTCCCCGACGACACGACGTCCGCGACGACGTCGGCGACGCCGAGACGGACCGCGGTCTCGACGGCGCCGTCGAGGCGGACGACCTCGGCCGTGATCCCGCGGGCCGCCAGGTCGCGCGCGACCAGCCCGGGGTACGCGGTCGCGATGCGCCGTCCGGCGAGGTCGTCGAGCGAGGCCAGCGTGCCGGGCAGCGCCGCGTACCGGAACGTCGCCCGTCCGACGTCGAGGCCGAGGACCTCGTCGACCTCGGCGCCGGCGTCGAGGAGCAGGTCGCGACCGGTCACGCCGAGCGTCACCTGCCCGCTGGCGACGTACGTCGCGATGTCCCGGGGCCGGAGGTAGAAGAACTCGACGTCGTGGTCGGGGTCGACGAGGACGAGGTCCTTCGCGTCCGTCCGCTGCCGGTACCCGGCCTCACGCAGCATCGCGGCGACCGGGTCGGCGAGCGTGCCCTTGTTGGGCAGGCCGATGCGCAGCATGGGGACCCCTCCGCCGCCCGGTCGGCCGGGCCGTCAGAGGCGAGCGTAGACCTCGTCGAGGGCGACGCCGCGGGCCTCGAGGAGCACGACGACGTGGTAGAGCAGCTGTGCCGCCTCCTCGGCGGTCCGGACCTCGCCCTCGTGCTCGGCGGCCATCCAGAGCTCGGCCGCCTCCTCGACGACCTTCTTCCCGACGGCGTGGACCCCACCGGCCAGCAGGGCCGCGGTGCCGGAGCCCTCCGGTCGGGTCCGGGCGCGGTCGGCGACCACGTCGCGCAGCTCGTCGAGGGTCACGGCGCCACCTCCGTCGTCCGCGGCAGCCTACGGCCGGTCCGCGCGGGCGGGCGTCGGTAGCCTCGCTGGCCCGGCGACCGCGATCGAGGAGCGCCGCGATGTCCGAACCGTTCCCGCCCGGCGCCGGTGGCCCCGGCGCGCCCAGCGAGGCCGAGCTGCGCGCCATGCTCGAGGAGCTCCGCGAGGCGCCGGTCGAGGAGGTGCTCGTCCAGGGGGTGAACCTCCTGCTCCAGGCGGCCCAGGTGAAGCTCGGGCGTCCGGACGCGCGCGTGCTGATCGACGCGGTGGCGGCGGTCGCCGACGCGGTCGGGGCCCGGGCCCGCGGCGGCATCGCCGACCAGGTCGCGGGGGCCGTCACCCAGCTGCGCATGGCCCAGGTCGAGGCCGAGCGGGAGGCCGGGGTCGCACCCCCGGAGGAGGCCGCACCCGGCCCCGCCACCGACGCGACGACGCCGCCCGCCGCCGCAGCACCGCCGCCGCCCACGGCCCCGCCGTCGGCCGCGTCGCGCCTCTGGATCCCCGGCCGCTGACCGGTCCGTCCGATGCGGTCCCGCGGTGCTAGCCTCCCCGCCGCGGCGACAGCCGCAGCGCGGGACCCCGGTCCCGCCCGAAGCGGCCCCGAGCGGGCCCACCTGCCAGGACCACCTCGGCGGGTCGCCGGCGCGCCGCGCCGTCCTCCCTCCGTCGTGCCCGCGCGGGTCCGCTCGCGCCACGCGCCGTCCGGCGCGACGACGAGGAGAGCACGAGCATCGAAGAGCAGCGCCGCATCAACGCCGAGATCAAGGTCCCGCGCGTCCGACTCGTCGACGCCGACGGTTCGCAGGTCGGCATCGTCCCGCTCGCCCAGGCCCTGCGCCGCGCCCGTGAGCAGGACCTCGACCTCGTCGAGGTCGCGGCCCAGGCCGACCCCCCGGTCTGCCGCATCATGGACTACGGCAAGCACCGCTACGAGCAGGAGCAGAAGGACAAGGACGCGCGCCGACGGCAGAGCCAGGTCGTCATCAAGGAGATCAAGATGCGCCCCAAGATCTCCACGAACGACTACGGCACGAAGTCCGGCCACGTCCGCCGCTTCCTGCTGGAGGGGGCGAAGGTCCGGGCCTCGATCATGTTCCGCGGGCGCGAGATGGCCCACACCGAGCTGGGGCTCCGACTCCTCGAGCGGCTGGCCGAGGACATGTCCGAGCTGGCGACGGTCGAGGCCGAGCCGAAGGTCGACGGCCGGAACATGGTGATGGTGCTGGCGCCGGTGAAGAGCCGGCTCCGCGCGGCCCCGGCCGCGGGGGACGGCGAGGTCGGTGCGGCACCGGGGGTCGACGTCGCGGCGGACGCCGCGGTCGCCGCCCCGGCCGGTGCGGAGACGACGGACCCCGACGCGGCCTGACGCCGCCGAGAGACGGAGTGGGACATGCCACGGCAGAAGACGCACAGCGGTGCGAAGAAGCGGTTCCGCGTGACGCGGCGCGGCAAGGTCATGGTCGCGCAGAAGAACCGGAAGCACCTGCTCGAGGGCAAGGGGTCGTCGCGGAAGCGGCGGCTCGCCGGTGACCGGGCGGTCGCCGCGCCGGACGCGAAGCGCATCAAGCGCCTCCTCGGCGCCTGACCGACACGGTCCTGCGCAGCAGCGGGACGGCACGACACGACGCCGGGCGACCGGCACGAGGTGAGACATGGCACGGGTGAAGCGGGGCGTGAACGCCCGCAAGGGACACCGCGCGGTCCTCGAGCGCGCCAGCGGCTTCCGCGGCGCGCGGAGCCGTCGCTTCAAGGTGGCGAAGGAGGCGGTCCAGCACGCCGAGCGGTACGCGTACCGCGATCGGCGGGCGCGCAAGGGCGACATGCGGCGGCTCTGGATCGTCCGCATCAACGCCGCGGCGCGGCTCGAGGGCCTCTCCTACAACCGGCTCGTCCACGGCCTGAAGCTGGCCGGCGTCGAGGTGGACCGGAAGAACCTCGCGGACCTCGCGGTCCGGGACGAGGCGGCGTTCCGCGCCCTGGCGCGGACGGCCCGCGAGGCGCTGGACGCGGCCGCCTGAGCGCCGTCCACCGGGACGCGTGACGGTGGACGTCTCCTCGGCGCGGAACCCGCGGCTCCGCGCGGCCGTCGCGCTGCGCCGCGGGCGCGAGCGCCGCGCCCGCGGCCTGCACCTGGCCGAGGGGCCGACGGTCGTCGCCGAGGCCCTCGCCCACGCCGACGTCCGCGAGGTGCTCGCCACCCCGGAGCACGACGGCCTCCTCACCGGGGACGTGCCGCGGCTGCGGGTCGCGTCCCACCTGATGGACCGCATCGGGGACGCGGTGACGCCGCCCGGCGTCGTCGCCGTCGTCCGGACCCCCGACACCGCGGCCCCCGTGCCGGCGACGGGTCCGGTCCTCGTGCTGGACGGGGTCGCGGACCCCGGCAACGTCGGCACGCTGGTCCGCTCGGCCGCGGCGCTCGACGCCGTCGCGGTGGTCCTGGTCGGCCCCTCCGCCGACCCGTTCGGGCCGAAGGCCGTCCGCGCGAGCGCGGGGGCGTGCTACCGCGTCGCCGTCCGGCGCCGCGACGACCTCGCGGCGGCGGCCGCCGAGCTGCGCGCCTCCGGACGGAGCGTCGTCGGCCTGGCCGCAGGGGCGGGCCTCCCCGTCACGACGCTGGCCGGACGCCGCGACGTCGCGCTGGTGCTCGGCAGCGAGGCCCACGGCGTCTCCGATCCGGCCCTGCCCGACGCCTGGGCCCACGTCCCGATGCCGGGTGCGGTCGAGTCGCTGAACGTCGCGGCGGCCGGGGCGATCGCGCTGCACGCGCTGCTCGTGCCGCCCGCGTCGGCCTGAGCGCGCCGTCTACGCTGCCCGACGGCCGGGGAGGTTCGTGATGGAGGGGATCGACCCGGCCGACGTGGCGCGTCTGCGCGAGGCCGGCCTCGCCGCGTTCACGGCCGCCGCGGACGCCGACGCGCTCGAGGAGGCCCGGGTCGCCCACCTCGGGCGGAAGGCCCCGCTGGGTGCCCTGCAGAAGGGCCTCGGGGCCCTTGACGCCGACGCCCGCCGCGCCGCCGGAGCGCTGCTCAACGAGCTCCGCGCCGAACTGACCGCCGCGCACGAGGACCGTCGGGTCGCCCTCGAGGGGGCCGAGCTCGCGGCCCGGCTCGCGGCCGAGCGGCTGGACCTGACCGGACCGGCCCGCCGGCCCCGTCCCGGCCGCCCCCACCTCCTGACGCAGGTCGAGGCCGAGATCGTCGACGTCTTCGCCGGGCTCGGGTTCGCCGTCGCGGACGGGCCCGAGGTCGAGGCCGGTCGGTACAACTTCGACCTCCTGAACATCCCGCCGGACCACCCCGCCCGCGGGACGATGGACACCATCTACGTCGACGAGGCCGCCGACGTCGTGCTGCGGACCCACACCTCGCCCGTGCAGGTCCGGACGATGCTGGCCGCACCGCCCCCGCTGGCCGTCATCTGCCCGGGCCGCGTCTACCGCGCGGACGCGGTCGACGCGACGCACTCGCCGGTGTTCACGCAGGTCGAGGGGCTGCTCGTCGCGCAGGACGTCACGATGGCGCACCTGCGGGGGACGCTGCTCGCGTTCGCCCGGGCGATGTTCGGCCCCGACCGCGAGGTGCGGCTGCGCCCGTCGTTCTTCCCGTTCACCGAGCCCTCGGCGGAGGTCGACGTCTCGACCGAGGACGGCGGCTGGCTCGAGGTCCTCGGGGCCGGCATGGTCGATCCCGCGGTCCTCACGGCCTGCGGGATCGACCCCGACCGCTGGTCCGGGTTCGCGTTCGGCATCGGCGTCGAACGGGTCGCGATGCTCCGGCACGGCGTGCGGGACATCCGGGACCTGTTCGACGGCGACGCCCGGTTCCTGGCGGCGCTCTGATGCGCCTCCCGCTGTCCTGGCTGCAGGAGTTCCTCGGCGACGTCCCGCTCGAGGACGTCCTCGCCCGCATGGACGCCATCGGGCTCGAGGTCGAGGCGGTCCATCGTCCGGGGGACGGGGTGCGCGGGGTCCGGACCGCCCGGGTCCTCCACCACGAGCCGCACCCCGACGCGGACAGCCTGCGGCTGGTCGACGTCACCGGCGACGGGGGCGAGGGGACGGTCCGCGTCGTCTGCGGCGCGGCGAACTTCGACGTCGGGGACACCGTGCTGCACGCGGTCGTCGGGGCCGAGATCCCGGGGATGACGCTGGAGGCGCGACGCATCCGCGGGCAGGTCTCCCAGGGGATGCTCGCGTCCCCGCGCGAGCTGGGCCTCGGCGACGACCACGGGGGCCTGCTGGTCCTCGGCGACGACGTCCCGCTCGGGGCCGACCTGACCGACCTCGTCCCCGTCGGCGAGCCGGTCGTCGAGATCGCCGTGCATCCGGACCGCGGTGACCTCCTCAGCGTCCGCGGCGTGGCACGCGACCTCGCCGCGGTGCTCGACGCGCCGCTGCGGGCGCCCCACGCCGTCCCGGCCGCCCCGACGGCGGTCGGCGTCCCCGTCGAGCTCACGACGACCGGCGTCGCGACGTTCGTCGTCTGGAGCCTCGAGGACGTCGTCGTGCGTCGCTCGCCGCTGTGGCTGCGGACGCGGCTGGCGCAGTGCGGTGTCCGGTCCATCGACGGCGTCGTGGACGTCACCAACTACGTCATGCTCGAGCTCGGCCAGCCGCTCCACGCCTTCGACCTGGACCGCGTCGCGGGGCCGAGCCTCCGCGTCCGCGAGGCGACGGCCGGGGAGACCCTCGCGACGCTCGACGGCGCCGAGCGGGCGCTGGTCCCGGGCGACCTCGTCATCGACGACGCCGAGGGCCCGGCCTCCCTGGCCGGGGTGATGGGCGGCCTCCGCACCGAGGTCCACGCCGGGACCCGTCGGGTCCTCCTCGAGGGCGCGGTCTGGGACCCGGCCGCGATCCGTCGGACCTCGCGGCGCCTCGGCCTGGTCAGCGAGGCCAGCACCCGGTTCGAGCGCCGCGTCGACCCGGCCGCGGCCGGTGAGGCCGTCGCCCGGGCGGCGGACCTGATGGCCGCCACGGCGGACGCCCGGGCCGTCGCCGCCACGGTGGTCGACCGCGCACCCGCGTGGGAGCGGCGGGAGGACGTCACCGCCCGGGCCTCCGCCCTCGCGCGCCTCATCGCCCTCGACCTCGACGCCGAAGCCCAGGCCGCACTGCTCCGGCGCGGCGGGAGCGACGTCGCGGTCGCCGGGGACGTCCTCACCGTCCGACCGCCGAGCTGGCGGGGGGACCTCGGTCGTCCGGCCGACCTCGCGGAGGAGGTGGCGCGCCTCCACGGCTACGACCGGATCGCGCCCGTGCTGCCGCCGCTGGTCGCCCGGGGCGGCCGCAGCCCCCTCCAGCGCCTCGAGCGGGACCTCCGGGCCGCGGTCCTCGCCGCCGGCGTCGACGAGGTCGTGACCCGGCCGTTCGTCGGGGCCACGACGCTCGCCGGGGCGGTGCCCTCCGACGGGCGGGTGGGACTCGCGAACCCGCTGGCGCAGGACGCGGCGGCGATGCGGCCCGGACTCCTCGACGGCCTGCTCGGCGTGGTCCGTCGCAACCACGGCCAGGGCAGCCCCGGCCTCGCCGTCCACGAGTGGGGCCGGGTGTTCCGGCCCGCCGACGACCCCCTGGGCGGCGCGGTCGACGCCCTCGCCGGCACCGGCTGGCGGTGGCACGGGCCGGACGGCGCCGCGCTGCCGCTGCAGCCGCGCGCGCTCGGGCTCGCGGCGACGGGCGTCCGGGCCGGGCCCGGCTGGGTCGACGACGACGCGCCCTGGACGGTGGAGGACCTGCTCGCGACGCTCGACGAGGTCGTCCGGCGGACCGGCGGCGCCGCCCTCGACCGCGTCCCGGTGGAGCGTCCCGGCTGGCATCCGGGACGCACGGTCGTCCTCCACCGCGACGGCGTCGAGGTCGGGATCGCCGGGCAGCTCCACCCCGCGGAGGCCGACCGCCGCGACCTGCCGGACGGCACGGTCGCGGCCGAGCTGCTCCTCGAGCCCCTCCTGGCCCCGCTGGGGGAGGCCGGGCCGGCGCCGGCCCGGGCGCCCGTCCTGGTCCGGCACCCCGCCGTCGTCGTCGACGTCGCCGTCGTCGCCCCGGTCGCCCTGGCGCTGGCGGAGGTCGCGGCCGCGGTGCGGGCGGGGGCCGGCCCGCTCCTCGACGACCTCCGGTGGTTCGACGAGTTCCGTGGGAGCCAGCTGCCCGAGGGGCACCGCAGCCTCGGGTTCCGCCTGCGGCTCCAGGACCCCGCCCGCCAGCTCACCGACGCCGACGCCGAGGCCGTCCTCGGCGCCGTCGGGGCGGCCGTGGCCGGACTCGGGGCGGCGCTGCGCCGCTGACGGCCGCCCCCCGGGCGGGGCCCGGCGGGCCGTCCGGCGGTGCCGCAGCGGTTGCGGAATCTCGCATGAACCTGCATACTCTCGCATCGGCGCCGCAGCGCCCGGGAGGCGCGCATGGCCGGGGCCGGAGCGAGGGTCGGGGTCGTCGGGGCGTCCGGCTTCGGCGGGGCC
>Ga0129342_1000854_pt1 | contig 13432 bp, 5 predicted proteins | sample CPBDNA_5_FD_94426 | JGI IMG/M metagenome (GOLD analysis project Ga0129342, IMG submission 94426) | Freshwater to marine salinity gradient microbial communities from Chesapeake Bay, USA - CPBay_Sum_15_0.2_DNA | ecosystem: Environmental > Aquatic > Marine > Coastal | place: USA: Chesapeake Bay...
CGTAACATCAACATATTCATTTAGAGCTGGGTTAAATGATAGTCTAATATCCTGACCATTTGCTGAAATAGAGTGAACATAGTAGAATGAGGTTGAAATCGCTCCAGCACTCGGTGCTGCAGTACTGCTGTGAGAAGTGAACAGGTTTCCTGCGTCTCTATATCTCAGTCCAGTATAATCTGTATTTTCTTGGGAGGAATTTCCAGTTGAATATCCTCTATAGTCAATAATTTCTCCAATTACCCAGGGACCACCATCAGCTTCACTCGGAACACCAGCAGTTCCATTTGTTCCAAACGTCATAAAGTCGTTCGTCACATTTCTAGCATTTTCATAAATTGCGTTATCAGTCCCTCTTCTTGTATTTGAGGTTATCTCAGAAATGGATGATGTAAAATCTCCAGTAGTATCATAGATAACAATATTGTCGCCAATTTTCACGTCAGACAAGAACTTCGTTCCATTACCACTAAGCTGAGATTGGTTACCAACGGTTGCAACACCAACCGTACCCGTTCCTTGTTTCAGACCACTAATGTGCTTAAACTTAAATGTGTGAAATTCTTCTTTTGTTCCGTGAGCAGAATCTGTAATATCAATAACAGTTCCTGCAACAGCATCATCCGAAGATCCTGCCAAAGCAAAGTAATCTTGACCTTTTGATACAACAAAGTATACATCACCAGATACCAATTGCTCAAGTGATGTGTTTCCAGCACCAGTTCCATATTCATTTTCATTTGGTTCATAAACAACCATTTGCCCTTCAATGAATCCGTGGCTAGCATAGTAGAAGGGAGCACCAGAGATTGATGTAACGATTCCAGTTGCGCCAGCACCGCAATAAACATAAAGTGATTGTTCTGCGATTTCATTCGTTGATGCAATGGATACTGTGGTGTCATTATATACTTCCTGGATATCATATGTATCATCAGCAATACCGTCTCTAGTTCCAAAAATATAAACTGGGAAACTTGTAGAAAGTGGATTTTTAGTTTGAGTTTTTAAGAAAATTTCACTTTGGGGAGATCCAGCATTAGTAAAAGCACCAACAATTGAACTTAATTTGTGAGTAGAACCTGCACCAGCACTTACAGAAATTCTACTTCCGTCTTTTGAAGTTGTAAGACCAAAAGTGTCATCACTTAACTTCTCAACAAAATACAAATCTCTTGCTGCTAATCCAGTAATCGTAGTTCCACCACCAATAGTATATTGAACAACTTCATTGTCTACGAATCCGTGATTCGAGACTGTAAAAATATTCTCAGTAATAGCTGTTGTAGGGTCAAAGGTAACTTGATCAGAAACGTTGTACAGTTTTAGGTCAGAGATACTGAAAAATTCTCCAACATAAACTTGAGTATATGGTTCTTTCCCGTTCGTATAATCTTGAGAGGCATTCTTAGAAAGTTTGTAAGTAAAAGTATTAATACCTACAATAGTGTCAATAACAAATGCACCATCAAGTGCGTTGTCTTTAGTTGCTCTAATGTCAATTGGGAAACCGACAGAAAGACCGTGTGATGATGCGGTTGATACAGTTACGATATTAGATCCAGTTTCAACTTCAATAGTTTCAACATCAGAGATGAGTGAGTCTGTTCTAGTAAAGAAGAGAGGAATATTTTCTACAAGCTCAATCGTTTCCCACTTAGTTGATTGAGGACCATATTCAAAGTCCGTATCAACCAGAGTGTTGGGGTTAGATACACGAATCTTACTAACTGGGTCAACCAGTGCCTCTACAGGTTCAAATTCTACGCTTGCCTTATCGTAGTAAATTTGAAGTTCATCACTGTCTGACATCCCAGTGGTGTCATATCTCAGAACAATCGTAGTGTCTCCAGTATTCTTATCGTAAGTAACTGAAGATGCTCCAAGGTTAACGTTGGAGAAGTTGTAAATGATGATGCCATCAGTTACATTCGTAATCAGAAGTAACTCTTTCTGCGAGACAAACTCATCGTGTAAAACGAGTGTCTTCTCGGAAGCATCAAACGTATAGTTAAACAGTAACTTCTTTGACATTTCAGAAACCTAGAGCGATTGAGAGAGCAGTAAGATAATCAGTGTAACTATTGCCGTTCAGCAAATAATCACTGTTGGTATTTATATTTCCTGTGGCAGTGATAACTCCAGTAACTGCCAAGTCTCCATTTAATGTTTGGTTAGAGTTGCGACCCATAACATCAGCAACTCTAAAATCATCAGTGATAGCAAATTCAATAACATCTCCTAGAGTTGCAGGTGAAGTAAGAGTGCAACTCGAACCATCAAGAGCAGTAAAATCAACGCCATTGACGAGTTTTACACCATTTCTAAAAACATCAAGGTGAGGAACTTTATATCCACCAGTTACCGTGAAAACTGTTTGACCTGCGGTTGCAGTTACATTAATCCTCGCAGATTGATTGTTGTAAGTGATTCTTATCGGATTTCCGATGGGCATTTTTATTCACGCAACTTAGTTATCAACTATTTATTATGCGATGATTTCAGTTTGATCCTCTGTTCCTGTTGATGGATAAACTCTATACACTTGCGTGTTTCCATCCAGACCCCAGATAATTCTTACAGCACCTCTTCCACCTGGTTTGTTTTTTGAACCATTATAATTTTTGTTAGAAACTGGTCCACCACCTCCATAATCTCCTCCACCATCTACAGTTCCATTTGATCCTCCAGATCCACCCTGCCCATCATTTTCATAATTAGCATCATTGTTATCATTTCCTGCAGTTTGACCAGCACCAGAAGGTCCCTCACCTAAAAGTCCAACACCACCACCGCCTCGGCCAATAGTTTGAACAACACCACCACCGCCGCCTGCACCGCCTTCGCCGCCTTCCTGACGACCGACTCCAGCAATTGCTTCATATTCAGCACCTTCACCTCTACCACCTCTTCCAGAATATCCACCAGCACCGCCACCACCGCCGCCGTCGTTGGAACCCGATTTGTTACCACCTTTTCCTCCTACTCCGCCACCATCTTTCTCTACACCACCACTACTTCCTCGCTGTGATCCTCCGTTAGAGTCCGCACCATCTCCACCAGCACCGCCTAAAAGTAGTATGGAACTTGTCTCAAACTTAATATCTTTTCTCCTTTCAATCATACTATCTTCACCTGGACCACCAGCAGTGACCCTTAAGATTTCTCCTGGTGTTACTTTCATTGTGCCATAAGAAAGACCGCCACCCGCACCAGCCCATCCACCATTTACTTCGCCATAACCACCTCCACCAACACAAACGGCAGAGATCTGACTAACGCCAGCGGGAACTTGCCATTGAGTTACTGTAGAAGTATTTGGGGTACTTGGACCTTCAAATACAATCTGACCCCGTGCTTCAATAATATTCTTAACACTTGCTGTATCACTAATATCATTATTCTTTTTCTTACACTCAAAGGGATAATCAATGAATGGAGAGATCCAATCTTCTCTCGTCATTTTTAATTCTACTACGGTAATACCATTATCTCTGCATTTTTCATAGAATAGATCAATAGAAGCAGAAACTGAAGATCTTCTCATACTACCAGAATTGTCAATGGAAACTAAAACTGTCTGAGTTCCATCAAGACAATTGATATTTGCTAATTCAAACCAATCCGAAGCACTAGCAGATTTCCCATCATCTCTGTTAACTTCTTGATAAAATGCCTTGTCATCACTTTCAAAATTATCTGGAATATACAAGTCAGATTTTAATCTTCTTCTACCTGACAATCTAAATGGTTGGAATAGATGGAAAGTTCTATTTGGCCAGCAGGTTCTAAACTGTCTCCACAACTCTGTTGATTTACCATCAGCAGAAATATTAGATCTCAGAGATTCGTCAACAATTGCAATGCAAATAGTTTCGGCAGTATTAGATGAAAAATCAATGAATCTAATCGATGCTTTTCCGTATGATCCTGAACTTCCACCAGATTGTGTTTGAACTAGAGTTGCAACAGATTGGTCAAACCAACCTGCACCCCCTCCACCTCCACCGCCGCCACGGTTTGATTTGCCGCCACCATCTCCACCAATAGCTCCAGTTCCTCCGCCTCCAGATCCTCCTTTAGTAGCTCTAATCCTGTAACCGCCATATCCTCCATTATTAGCACCTTCATATTCACTATATCTGGAGAAATCAATCTTTCCTCCTATGACAGAACCTTTCGGAAGTTGACCACCTCTTCTAGTGAGAGCATTTCCAATCGCACTGTATTTTCCTCTTGATCCTTTCTTTGACCACTCTGCATTTGGAAAATTGGGATGAAGTGCTGTTGGTTTCTTTCCACCTTTTCCACCACCTCTTCCTTCACCAGCAGATCCTGAACTTCCAACACCACCACCATCTCCACCTTTACCGCTATATCCACCACCACCTCCTCCACCAGAGATAGCAATAACTCTACCGCCACGATAGAAGATAGTAGCTCCGCCACCATCTCCTGCATTTGGTTCTCCTTTTCCTCCTCCACCAGAGTTTAAGTTTGGACCTCCTTGTGCTCCTCTTCCTGGATATCCCATTTTGAAAGAGTGAACAACTCCTCTTTCAAGAGTATATCTGATAGTTCCTTTTCCACCCTTTCCACCACTTTTATTCTCCTTACTACTTTCTCCTGGAGAACCCTCCAAAGTAACTTCAACTACAATATCATTTTCCTTTGCGTAGAAAAATGCCATTCCTGCTTCTGGAGGACCAATTTCATATGCAGTATCCTCTAGATTGACATCATATCTTATAACATTTGTTGGTAAAGAAAAAATCTGACCAGCAGTTGCAGGATCAATAGTTTCAGGTGCTACCCAAGTGGGTGGTGTTATACTTTTATCTTTAAAATACTTTTGTGTTCTTGAATTTGGTCTGACAGATCCAAGAGGAAGTTCAATAACACGCAGCAAGTTTCTGCCAGGGATGAACTGAACTTCAACACTATTGGTAACAACTGGTTCTCCCTCAGAGTGAGAAACTAGAACATCATAAGTTCCCGACTCGGTAGTAGAGATGAGAGAAAGGCCAGGATTACTAGGATCAATAGCAAATATTTCGCCATCTTTTCTCCAGTTGTAAGTGATCTCAGATTCTGTGTCATCAGACACAGTTGCCTGACAACTTAACAGAACTACAGTTCCTTCTCTAAATGACTTCTTAATGTCTGCCATTACAGTCCAACAAATTTAAGTCTCGCTGATCCATCACCACCATCAGCTCCATCGGCAGCTGCACCGCCACCCATAGATCCACTGGTACAAAATCTAGAACGAGTAACAATATCTTTATTTAGATACCCTGATCCACCTCCGCCGCCACCTTCAAATACAGCAACGTTACCAGCTTTTCCACTATCTCCACCATACCATCCACCGCCGCCACCGCCGCCACACATTCTGCCAGTGACATTGGTTCCACCACCATAGAGTTGACCACCATCTTTTCTTCCACCAAAACCAGATCTAGTTTGGGTTCCTCCACCACCACCTCTGTCTGGAGCATTGTTTGCACTCTTTCCACTTTCTCCACCACCATTTCCGCCCTGTCCATCGGTGTCATTACCACGACGACCAGAACCCGATCCACCCCCTGCGCCAGCAATCATAACCGCGTTTGTAGCAGAGATAGAACCTCTAAAGATTCCAGTGTATCCTCCACCACCTCCTCCATCTTCTGTACCACTACTTCCTCCGCCAGGATAACCACCTTGAGCAATTGGTTGACCACTTGCTTTTCCCTTTCCTCTTTCTCCTCCTGCCCCAATCACAAGAGTATAATCTACTCCTTTTTTGAGAGTGAATTGTCCTTGTGCTCCTCCACCAGATCCACCTCTCCTCTGTGCTACAGATCCATCTGGATCATTGTTTGGATCGAATGGGAGAAATCTGCTAGTATTAGGACTGTTAGAACTTCCTCCAGCGGCACCTCCTCCAGCACCAACTAAGAAAGCCTGTACTTTAATATCAGAGTTAGCAGTAATTGTATATGTTCCAGCAGCAATACCAAAGTCTAGTGTAGTGCCATCAAGTTCAAAGTTCCAAGTAGTAATTGTTCCGCCAATAGCAGGAGAGACATTAATAGTGTTGTCCAGATCTTCTGTGACAGAATCAGGTTGAGCAACAATACTAATCAGTGGTTTTACTTGAAGATTAACAACATTAGAAATCAAAGGGGAATTAGTTGCTTTTGGTGCAAATGTAGCAACACCTGTTAGATTTTGATTATAAGATCTTGCATCTGGATAGAAGATAGACTGTTGATAATAGTTTGTGTTGTCTAAGTCTGACTTGACATCTGTTAAAGTTAACGTAATCCCAGAACCAACGATTACATCTCTCAGTACACCACCGCCAATATCTCTATTCTGTTGATACCAAACATAACCAACTGTTCCAATACCAGCATTATATCCAGCAGGATAAACGACTGTAGAAAATCCTGTAAAAGACACCGATCCGCTGTATCCAATAGCAGCGGACGGTGATTCTGGTTGTGTTTGATAGACTAGAGTTGGGCGGTTGATATCAACATAAGAGTTGAAGTTTCTGAAAACTACTGCAAAACTCATGAGAAGTTCTGTCCTCCAGTTACGCCGAAGAGTGATGCTCCACCATCAAAAGTAAAGAATGAATAGATGTCAATCTGATCGCCACCTGTAGATACCTGAGGAACGATACCATTAGACCAGTAAACTGGAATAATGTTACCATCATTATCCTTGAAGGAGTCAATACCAACCTGGTGACCGATAGCATCTTGTACAATCTTAACTGTAAAGTTGCTGGCTTCAGACGGTGGATTGGCAAGTTTAAAGTTAGTGATAGCGTCTGTAACTGTGATGGTGAATGTATTTGCTTGATCAAGTTCAAGAGTTACCACATTGCTAGCAATTGGTGGTACATATGCTGGTTCAAAGTGTGACTTGAATCTAATTCTGCCGTCAACATCAAGAGTTGCACGAACACCTGATGTTCCAACGCCAACAGTACCAGTGCTACCAGCACTAATGGCAGTTGTGTTACCCTTTCCAACATAGAGAGAGTCGCTAGCAGTTACGATACCAGCAAAGATGGTTCCGATACCAGCACTACCATCAAGACTGAATTGAGTAGAGATAAATTGCCCGCCAACATCAAGTAAACCTTGAGGATTTGGCTTCAAGATACCCATACGTCCGTTGGTATCAACACCAACAAACTCAGTTGTGAATCCAGACTTGATTACAAATGCCTTGTTAGTTGTAGTGGTTGAAAGACCAATAGTCAGGTGACCATCTGGTTGTGTAGAACCAATACCAACGAACTTACCAGCAACTGTGTGTACACCTGGGTTTGCTCCAGCAACAGTGTCATTGGGAACCCACAGAGAATCATTTGGCAGGTTAGAAATTCTGGAACCATCGCCATAGAGATATGTTCTAGCAGTAACGAATCCAGCAGCATAGATGTTATTGGCAACGTGCAAGTCGAAGTCTGGTCTGGTTGTACCAATTCCCAGCGATCCTCCGATAGCAACAATCAAACCATCTCTCTGTGCAGCATCATATCCAGCACTGTACTCTTTTACATTATCAAGACCGATAACAAGTTCAGCATCACCAGGACCAGCAGCAGATGCAATTCCAAGTCTATCGAGTTGGGAAACATTCTCTGTAGAAGATGTGCTGACATTGGCAAATCTATACCAGTCATTGTCTACAGTATAGACCCAACCAGCATATCCACCAGCACTAGGACTTGCAAAGAACTTGATGTCACCAGGAGTTCCAGCAACAGTAGGAGTTGAAGTTGCTACACCAACATTTCTGGAGATTGTAGCATCACCCTGCAGGAAGATTGAATTTGCTTCAATACCATTTCTACCGTTGAAAGTAACCTTTCTGGAGAATACAACAGGACCAGAGAACTCAGAGAGAATATCACTATCTGGACCACCAGTTACAGCAATCTTTCTGGTTACCAGAACTTCATCTGGCGTGATAATATCAAATCCAACTTCCTCTTCGCCAAGAGTGAGGTTTTCGCCAGTTACTGTTGCAACTGGTGTGTTGAAGATTTCGTCTTTACCAGTCTGAGGATTAGTTTTGACGTTACCAGTATAGAAGTTACCTTCATTATCCATACCAGTATAAACGTTCTTACCCGAATCTCTGTTGATAGATTGGGAAAGAAGTTTTTCTGCACCAGAAAGAACTTTATCTTGCTTATTAGGAAGTGAAGTTGAGTAGTTGCCAGGACCGTATCCAAGATATTCAAATGTATGACCAGAAGCTCTGTTCAGAGAAACTCTTCTAATTTCAGAAGGAATGACCTTGATCTTTCTGATGATAGCATTTACTTCGTGAGAAGATGCTTTAGTTCCTAGAGCACCTCTGAATACTGATGAACCAGCATCATTAGAGATTCTCATAACTTCATTATCAATTATGATGAAATCACCCTTTCTCAGTCCAGAAGAATCAAAGTTGGTAATACTGATAGTTGTAGCAGAAGTATTTGGAATGGTAGCAGAAAGTGTAGTTGTGATTCCAGCATAGATCGGAACCATTCTACCACCAGTATTTTCTTCGTTAATACTGATTGTTCCTTCCTGAGCAGTAAGACCAGTTCTGAGAACTTTAGAACTGGTATCAAGAAGTGTAGCAGTGAAAGGAAGTTCAGATGCAACGCCAACTCTCAGAGTGAAAGTAGTAACACCAACAACATCTTGTACTGGATGATCTTCGTTGAAGATTGAAGCAGCAGTTCCAACAATTCTAATGATATTGTCAGCTGATAGACCGTGATTAGAACTTGAAGTAACAGTAGCGATTCCAGAAGGAGGATCAAAAGTAATGGAACTAATACCAATCGATTGACCAGTAAGAGTTGCTGAAGCTTCGGATACAATAGTAGAACCAAGACTTGCAACACAGTTCAGAACAGAACTTGCAGAAGAAACTTGGATGCTTCTGGTCGTAATGCCAGTGATTTGATAGAGTTCGTTATATCCTTTAAAGGATTCTGACTTAACACCGCTGACTCTAACACCATCACCAAAGTTAGTAATGATTCCAGTTACCTGAACCGTTGCCTGAGAAAATCCTGTGGTGGTTGCAGTGCTTACCAGAACAGCAGTTTGACCGATTCCGTATGCACTACCACCATCAGTAATAACAACATCGGTAACACCACCAACAGCGTCTACAGTGATCTTGGCAAGAGCATTGATACCGACATTGACACCAACCAGTTCTACGTTGTAGATATCACCAGCAGCACCACTACCATATCCAGCACCAGAAGATGCAATACTTACAGCAGTTACACCATTCAATCCGTGATCTGGTCTTACCCAAAGGGTATGAGCAGTTCCTGTGACAACATTACTGTGAATATCGGTCAAGGCAATACCAATACCACTGTCCTTGATGAACTTAACAGTAGTTTCTTTTGTGATACTCTTCTTGAGATCGTTGGTAACAACCTTACCGATCAGACTACTCTTGGCAAAACTTCTTGCCTCAACAGGATCAGACTGTGGGTTGTCTCTGTCAACCTGTGGGTACAAGTCAACTACATTCTGACTGAATGTATCAGCAGTGAATGGAGAGATTGTAGGAGCAACACTAGCATTCAGAGCAACGATATGGTAAACACCATCTTGAACTGAAGGAATGTGCTTTCTTATTTCTCTACTTTGATAGATGTAATATGTGTTGTTATATCTCTTTCTCTTGACGTAAGGAGTTTCTGCAATAGTTCTGAGAGAGGTATCATTCTCCAGAGTTCCAGGGTCAGTGTTAAGACCGACTGTAAATCCTCTAGCACTGGTGATTCCAGTTACAATATAGTCTCTGTTGAAACCAGTATTTGCTAAACCAATTGTGTTTTCAGAACTCTTGACATTAATAATTTCTACTGTAGCACCAGTATCAAAACCGTGAGGAACTTCAGTTACAATTGTAGCAGAAGTTGCAGCCTCATCCCACTCAGCATTAGCAATGAACTTAAAGTTTCTTTGATCTGAGAAGTTGGTCAGAGATGTTGCAGAAATTTCCGCACTGTCTGCTGCTAAAGTATCGTTTGATTCCTGAAGAACATATCCTTCAAGAGGAGGTCTTGCTGAAGAAATACCAGACGGAATAACATATCTCAGTTTGTAAATTCTGTCTTCAAGACTTCTGTTATCTGGTTGTCTGACGATAAAGGTTCTTGGTGTTGCTGATCCAAGAACTGTTGTTCCTACACCAAGAGGACCTGCAATGTGAGTGAACAGTGTGTTCTCTGTTGTAGCAGTTCCTACACTGACATACCAGTTTCTTTGGTTGTTGTCATACTGAACTGGGTGACCAATTTCGCCAGGAATCTTATCAGATACTCTGGAAAGAACCTTGATAGTTCCGCCAAGACTATTGACCGCGATTTCCTGACCACTCAATGCTTCATTGAGTGTCTTAGCAATTTTGATAGAATCAGTGTTAATTCCAGATGTAATAGCATAGTATAAAGTGTTATCATCAATACCATCTGGGAGTTGACCAGTATCAGACTCAAATCTAATAGTTTCACCCTCGCTGAGTTGGTGATACTCAGTCAAAGCAATTGTGTTTGAAGTGATGCTGTTTACTCCAGCAACTCTCCCTACAGTATATCTCTTCTCAGAACTTACTTCATTGCTAGTGTTAGCAGTATTACTAAAGATTACTTTGGCTTGGTATCTCTCAAGACTACCAGAAACAGGAATCAGGCAATTCAGATCTTCATTAACTTTAGCACCAAGTCTGTATCCCTCAATATTTGTTCTTGGAGGAACTTGAGAGTTTGTTTCATTCAGAAGATACAGTCTTGATGTAGAACCAACACCTACTGTTTTTGCAACATCAATGGCAGAAAATTCAAGAGTTTGCTCTGCTTCATCTCTAATTTTTGGAGGAATGATATGCGAGATGTAACCAACATCATCTCTTGCAAAAGCATCCTCTTTAAATCCTTGAGCAGAGAAAGCGTGAGCACCAAAGTTTGAGTTGGAGTTCGTAATAGATTGGTCAGCACCACTTTCAGCAAGAAAATGCTGATCAAATCCAACACCAAATACAGCTACTGCCTGAATAAAAGCATCATTACTTGCTTTGATATGATAGTTTCTGTATGCTGGTTTGTAAACAGCAGAAGAATTGGATTGGATGTTATCAATACTGGTGGAATCATCATAAATTGCACTACCAGTATTGTACTTAATAAATGCGTCGTTGTCTTTCTGCAGTGAGATGCCTGTGAATTGGGCAACTGTCATTGCCTTGAATCCAGAAGCCTTCTTACCATCAGCGTGAAGACCACACATACCATAAACGGACCTCATTGTCACGTTGAAGACATATGGAGATGCTGAAGTTACAGTATCAACTGCCAGACCAACAGTAGCATTTGCTGGATTTTCAAGAGCAATAGTTGGGTTGCCACTTACTTTATATTGGAACTCGGTTGTACTGGTTACTCCAGATACGACTTGCTGACCATTATATCCTGAAGCTGTTACACCCTCAACTAGAATTGCAGTGTCTACATCTAGACCATCAAGAGGTGCAGATAAGTTGACAGTAATGGTGGTGGTTGCTACAACACCATCACCTGCCTTGATACTTGTAATACCAACTTCACCGCCCTGAGGACCGACAATACGATATTCATCAACTTTTGTTTGAATATCGACAGTTCCAGCAGGGAAGTCGGGTTCAATAGCACGACCAGAATCCTGGTCATAAACATCACCTACCTTCTGATAATAGATATCAAGATCAGTTTTCTCATCAGCATAAGTCAGAAAATCATCATTGATATTAATATAATTAACACCATCAGCATACTCAAAACAAGTGAGTTTGTGGTGAGAGAAGTTAGGAACGAAAGTGTTTGTAGTAAAATCTTTAAATACTCTACCGTTTGGATCACCATCAAACAGAGAGAATTGATTGAGATAGCAAGAACCTGTAAGTCTAAAGATTGCTGATCTCTCAATATTGTCGTTTGATGGGTTAGGAATATATCTTGGGCGAATTTTAGTCTTTCTCAGATCAAGACCAACAATTGAAGTACCACGAGGAATGATTACACCACCATAAACTGAGTTCAGTTTAAATAAATCGTTTCCTGCAGTGGTAACGTCAAAGTTTGATGTTAGAGAGAAAGGAGACAGGATTAGACCATTAGTTCCTGCTCTGTTAAAGTATCTTACGTTATTTCCTTCAGCATATGGAATCCAACCTGGACGGTTATCAACAATGTGATCTCCAGGATAAAGGATAATAGTAGTCTTAGCAAATCTATCATTATCTAGTCCAGACTGATAGGAGAATCTGGCTGCTTCAATTAATGCTCTCTGAATCGTTTTAAACGGTCTGGTCAGAGAGTTACCCTGGTTCTCAATACTATCGGTTGAGTCAATATCGTTCGGGTTTACATATAAGACATTTCCCTTTGCATTCTTCAGGAAGTTTTGTAGACGACTGAGAGGCATCTTATTACAAACAGGTTGGTGCTTTTCTTATTTAGACTACTAAAAAAGACGAAAATAAATACCATTACTTATTGGTCAATATATGCCTGAGATTCCTGATATTGGCAGTAGAGAAATAAAAATTAGGGAGATTGACATTCCAGTTTGGTCATTTGGCAGTCCAATTCAATCTTTACCAACTGCTACTCCAGTAACAGTAACTATTGGAGCACCAATTGTTGACGTACCTGGATGTGTAGAAGCAAGAGAAACCGAAGATCTCAGAGAGGTTGATCCTAGGGGTAATATGACATTATGTGATGGTCAAGTACCATCATTTAATCCAATTAACTTTGAACCCAATCGAAAACTACCTACTCAAAAACCAACAGTAGATACAAGGCAACCTAAACCTCCTGCTGCTCCTGATCTACCGATACCCAAAACTCCCCCTGCTACTGCTACCGTCCAGTGTCCTACACCAGCACAGGAAGCAAAAGAACCTGTTGGTACATACATTGAGGGGTTTAGAAAGAAAGTAACTGACTACCAACTGATTGGTAATCAATGTATTCAGATTACAGAACCTGTGCCTATTCCTCAACAGGTCATTGCTGGTCTTCCTAGTCCTGGATCAGTTGTAATGACTGGTGGTATTGCCGTCATTGCTACCACATCAGCACTTATGGCAAAACCGCTGGCAGACATCCTACTAAAGGTTGTCAAACCAACGGTCAAGAAAGTTATGAAGAAGATTGCTGCTATTCGGGGGAAGTCTGTCCCAGTCCTGTCTGTAAGGGAGCGCCAAGATCTTCAGCGCGAGAGGACACAGGCGATTCGGGCACTCCGTTCGGCACTGAAACCGAAGGGATAGAATGTCTATGTGGAGGAATGACACCGCCAGGGTTAGTAACAATCACATCCGCACACACTTTATAATATGGAGACTTGGGATGGAA
>Ga0129342_1000857_pt1 | contig 13422 bp, 9 predicted proteins | sample CPBDNA_5_FD_94426 | JGI IMG/M metagenome (GOLD analysis project Ga0129342, IMG submission 94426) | Freshwater to marine salinity gradient microbial communities from Chesapeake Bay, USA - CPBay_Sum_15_0.2_DNA | ecosystem: Environmental > Aquatic > Marine > Coastal | place: USA: Chesapeake Bay...
AAGAAATAAATCTACATTTAAAATTTTTTATTACAGTTTTATTTCTTTCTTTCTGTGGAATTCAATTACTAGCTATTGGTTACTTAAGTCTACTGTTTTTGGGGGAATTTTTGCAATTGTTTTGTATTCCCTTCTAATGTCGTTATTGATTTTATTTTTTAGTATCATCTCAAAAAAATTAAACACAAAACTTGGACTTATTTTCTTTGTTTCTTCTTGGATAGTTTTTGAAAAATTTAATTTAAATTGGGAGTTTTCATGGCCATCTTTATTATTAGGGAATTCATTTTCTGATTCGCATAAGTTAATTCAATGGTATGAATATACGGGAATATTTGGAGGAACTTTATGGGTACTTCTAGTTAATATTATATTCTTTAAAACTTACAAAAGTTACAAAATAAACAAACGATTTAAAATTAAATCGATTTCTCAAGGATTAATATCTATAGCAATACCGATAATTATTTCATTATTTATATATAAAAATTATGAGGAAACTAAAAATAATATGAATGTTTCTATTATTCAACCTAATATAGATCCTTACAATGAAAAATATGGAAGATCAAATCTCGAAATCTTAGATGATTTTTTTAAAATGATTGATAATAATAATATTAATAATTCTCTAATTATAGCTCCTGAAACTTATTTTTCAGAAAGTCCAGGATATAAATTGGATTTGTTTTTTCAGACTCCATTTTATCAAAAACTAGATTCATTTTTAAATAACAGAAATTCACAAATTGTAAGCGGAATTCAATTTTATAAAATTTATAATTCTCAAAACACTAAAACTTTAACTTCAAATTTTATAAGAAATAATACTTGGGTAGATATATACAATAGTAGCTTTATTAATTCTAAAAAACAGCAAGTTTATCATAAATCAAAGTTAGTCGTTGGTGTTGAAAATCTTCCCTATAAAACCATTCTTGAACCCATATTAGGAAATTTACTTTTAGACTTTGGTGGAACAGTTATGTCTAGAGCTACTCAAACCAACAGAACAGTCTTCGAATCAGAAAATAAAAATTATATAGCGCCAATAATATGTTATGAACTAATGTATGGCGAATTTGTTAGTGAATATATCAAAAATGGAGCTGAAGTTTTAGCGATATTAACTAATGAAGGTTGGTGGGGAGATTCTCAAGGTCATAAACAACTTCTTAGTTATTCAAAATTACGATCTATAGAGTTTAGAAGAAGTATCATTAGAAGTGCCAATACAGGGGTTTCTGCAATAATTGATCAAAGAGGAAATATTACGAAATCAATTGCGTACAATGAGAAGGGAATTATTAGAGATAATGTAAAATTATCAAATAAAATCACATTTTATGCTAAATATGGTGATTATATTTATAGAATTTCTCTTTTCTTTTTTATCATAATTTCACTCTTTTATTTCGCAAAAAAAAAATAACTATTAAATAATTTAATTAATTATTGCCAGAGTCGTATAAAAAATTATTTTTGCAAATATTTAATTTAAAAATTATGTATTGGACACTAGAATTAGCTACCTATCTAACTGATGCACCATGGCCTGCTAATAAAGATGAATTAATTGATTATTGCATAAGAACAGGTGCTCCTCTTGAAGTTATAGAAAACTTACAAGAAATTGAAGAAGAAGAAGAAGAAATTTACGAATCAATTATAGAGATTTGGCCAGATTATCCCTCTGAAGAAGATTATCTTTGGAATGAAGATGAATATTAACTTCAAAAACTTTCATAAAGTCTCATTTGAGGCTTTTTTTTTGCTTAAATTTGATGATATAATTTAATTAATGAGCTTCATAAATTCAATTTTAAACGTTTTTGTTGGTAGTAAATCAAAAAAAGATTTAAAAGAACTCGAAGGAACTATCAAAGAAATTTTAAATTTTGAAAAAGACTTTTCGTTACTAAATCATGATGAATTAAGAAATAAAACTATCCACTTTAAAAATGTGATTAATGAAGTTAGAAATCCATTTATACAAGAAATTGACTTATTAAAAGATAAAATTCAATCAAGTGAAAATATTGATGAAAAAGATAGTTTTTACAATGAAATTGATAAGGTTTTAGAACTTTCAAGAACTGAGACAGAAAAAACTCTTAACAATATACTTCCTCAAGCTTTTGCTGTAATAAAAGAAACTGCTAAAAGATTTAAGGAAAATTCTAAAATTAAAGTTAAAACTAAAGAATTTGACATTAGACTTTCATCTGAAAAATCATATGTAAAAATCGAGGGTAACTTTGCTACCTGGTCCAATAATTGGAATGCCGCAGGGAAACAAGTTACATGGGATATGATTCACTATGATGTTCAACTAATTGGAGGTATTGTTTTGCATAAAGGAAAAATAGCAGAAATGCAAACTGGTGAAGGAAAAACATTAGTTGCTACACTTCCAGTTTATTTAAATGCTTTAACTGGTGATGGTGTTCATTTAGTGACAGTAAATGACTATTTAGCAAAAAGAGATAGCGCATGGATGGCTCCAATATTTGAATTTCATGGCCTTAGTGTGGACTGTATTGACAACCATCCACCTAACTCAGAAGAAAGAAGAAAAGCTTATAGTGCCGATATCACTTACGGAACAAACAATGAGTTTGGTTTTGATTATTTAAGAGATAATATGGCTCATTCAAAAGCAGATCTGGTTCAAAGAAAACATACCTATGCAATTGTTGATGAGGTTGATTCTGTTCTAATTGATGATGCCAGGACTCCATTAATTATTTCAGGACCAGTTCCTAAAGGAGATGTTCATGAGTTTAATGAATTAAAACCTAGGGTTTTTGAAATCGTTAAAAAACAGAAAGAACTTTTAAACCAGGTTTTATCAAAAGCTAAAAATTTAATTAGTGAAGGAAATACTGAAGAAGGTGGTTTTTATTTACTTCAAGTTTATAGAGGACTTCCAAAAAACACTGCTCTCATAAAATATTTAAGTCAAGAAGGAATTAAACAACTTTTACAAAAAACTGAAAACTTTTATATGCAGGATAATAACAGAGAAATGCCTAAAGTTGATGTTGATTTATACTTTGTAATTGATGAAAAAAATAATCAGATAGAGCTTACCGACAAAGGATTTGATACAATTTCTAATAAGAATGAAGACCCTAATTTTTTTGTTTTACCAAACTTATCATTAGAGCTTTCTGAAATTGAGAATAAGAATTTAGAATTAAATAAAGAAGTTGAAGAAAAAGAAAAAATCTATAATGATTTTTCATCAAAAAGTGAGAGAATTCACACATTAAACCAATTATTGAAAGCTTACACCTTGTTTGAAAAAAACACAGAATATGTTTTAATTGACAATAAAGTTAAAATTGTTGATGAACAAACTGGAAGAATAATGGATGGCAGAAGATATTCAGATGGTTTACATCAAGCAATTGAAGCCAAAGAAAATGTTAAAATTGAAGACGCTACTCAAACCTTTGCTTCAATAACGCTTCAAAATTATTTTCGAATGTATAATAAATTATCTGGGATGACAGGTACTGCAATTACAGAAGCAGGAGAGTTTTGGGATATTTATAAACTTGATGTTATAGAAATCCCGACCAATAAGCCAATTGCCAGAAAAGATCATAATGATTTGATTTATAAAACTAAAAGAGAAAAATACAATGCTGTAATAAATGACGTAACTAAAATTTCTGAAGAAGGAAGACCAGTTTTAATTGGAACTACATCTGTTGAAATTTCAGAGTTATTAGCTAGAATGCTTACTATTAGAAAAATTAAGCACAATGTACTAAACGCTAAACTTCATAAAAAAGAAGCTGATATTATTTCTGAAGCTGGAAATACTGGAATTGTGACAATAGCTACAAATATGGCAGGTAGAGGAACTGATATTAAAATTTCAGAACAAGTAAAATCTAATGGTGGATTAGCAATTATTGGTACGGAAAGACACGATTCCAGAAGAGTTGATAGACAGCTCCGAGGAAGAGCAGGAAGACAAGGAGATTCTGGAAGTTCACAATTTTATGTTTCATTGGAAGATAATTTAATGAGGTTGTTTGGTTCAGATAGAGTTGCTAAGATGATGGATAGAATGGGTCTTGAAGAAGGTGAGGTTATTCAACATTCAATGATGACCAAAACAATTGAAAGAGCTCAAAAAAAGGTAGAAGAAAATAATTTTGGAATAAGAAAACGTTTACTTGAATATGACGATGTAATGAATGTCCAAAGAGAAATTATTTATAAAAGAAGAAAGCATTGTTTACAAGGTGAAAGGTTAAAGGTTGATATTGCTAATATGATTTACGATACTTGTGAAATAATTGTATTTAATAGCAAAACATCTAATAATTTTAAGGAATTTGAATTTAAACTTGCAAAAATTTTCTCTTTAGAATCAGATTTTAATGAAGAAAATTTTAAATCTTTAAATGCTGAAGAAATTTTTTCAAAAACTTACACAAAAGCATACGATCATTACAACTCAAAGATGATTTCAAGTGCTGAAAAAGTTTTTCCAGTCATTAAAAACGTTTATGAAAATCGCTCAAATAATTTTCAAAGAATTGTAGTTCCATTCACTGATGGTAAAAAAACATTAAATGTTGTCTCAAATCTTGAAGATGGATATAATTCAAAGGGAAGAACACTTATAAATGATTTTGAAAAAAATATATCTTTAGCCATAATTGATGAAGCATGGAAAGTTCATTTAAGAAAAATGGATGAATTAAAACAATCAGTCCAATTAGCCGTTCATGAACAAAAAGATCCCTTGATTGTTTACAAAGAGGAAGCTTATAAGCTTTTTGGATCAATGATTGAAAAAGTCAACAAAGACATTATTTTATTTTTGTTTAATGGAGCTCTTCCCAGTAAAGATCCAACAAATATCATAGAAGAAAGAAGATTAAGAAGACAACAAAAATTCAATACATCTAAAGAAGAAGTTCTTAATAGTGATGAAATTGCTTCAAGAAATAGAAAAGCAGGAGAAAATGCATCTCAATCAAATAATTACGTTGAAACCGTTGTTAGAGAAGCCAAGAAAATAGGCAGAAATGAAAAAATTATTATCAAAAATATTTCAAGTGGGGAAACGAAAGAAATGAAGTTTAAATTAGCAGAGAACTTAATAAAGAAAGGCGAATGGGTAATTTTTAATGATTAAAATCATGAATATTGTTCTAATTGGACCACATTACCCGTATAGAGGTGGAATTTCTGATACAAACCAAGAATTAAGTAAATCTTTAGTTAGAAAAGGACACAAAGTTGAATTAATCAATTTTAAATTACTTTATCCAAAATTATTATTTCCCGGTAAAACTCAATATGAAAAAAATATAAAGTCTGATAAATCTTTAAAATTATTAAGTTCCATTAATCCTTTAAGTTGGCTTTCAACAATAAATTACATAAGAAAGCAAAAACCAGATTTAATAATCACTAGCTATTGGACTGGATTTTTATCTCCTTGTTATTTTACATTGAATTCTATATTAAATAGTAAAATAAAAAAAATAGGAATTATTCATAATTGCGTTTCACATGAGAAAAAAATATTTGAAAAATTTTTTCTTAAAATATATTTATCCAGTTTAAATAAATTTTTCACACTTTCCAGAAATGTATACCAGCAAATTAAGAATAATTTTAAAGTAGAGGGATTTAATTTATTTCATCCTACACCTTCAAAATTTGGTGAAAAAGTCTCAAGAAATGAAGCCTTAAAAAAATTGAATTTAGATCGAAATAATAAATATATTCTATTTTTTGGATTAATTCGTGATTACAAGGGAGTTGACATGCTAATTAAAGCCATGCCAGCTCTTGTTAAAAAAAACCCTACTTTAAAATTATTGGTTGTTGGAGAGAATTATGTATCTAATGATAAATACTTAAATCTTATAAATGATCTTAAATTATCAAATCATATAATTCTAATAAATAAGTTTATCCAAACTGAAATGGTCAAGTATTGGTTCAGTGTGCCTGAATATGTCATTTTACCATATCAATCTGCATCGCAAAGCGGAATAATTCCTTTGTCATATCATTTTGATTTACCTGTGATTTGTTCTAATATAAATGGATTAAAAGAAAGTGTAAAAGATGGAGTTAACGGGTTTTTATTTAATAGGAATAAAAAAAATATATTTGAAAAAATTCATTATGGATTAAATTTTGATAAGTCTATATTAATTAAAAACATTACCAAAAAAAAAAACAAATTAAGTTGGGACAGTTTTGTCGAAAAACTCTTAACTAATATTTAATATATGAATAAGTATTTATTAACTCTAATAAGTTTAATATCATTTAATTTATCAAGCCAAGGGATAGATCAAAAATACAAATCAGCATATTTTGGATCTGGATGTTTTTGGTGTGTTGAAAGTATTTATGAAAATTTAAAAGGTGTTAAAGAAGTTATTTCAGGTTATTCTGGAGGCGAAACAATTAATCCTACATATAATCAAGTCATCACTGGAAATACTGGTCATGCTGAAGTTGTTAAAGTTATATACGACCCTAATGTTGTTTCATTTAAGGTATTAGTTGATGTGTTTTTTGGATCTCATGATCCCAGTACATTAAATAGACAAGGGCCTGACAGAGGAACTCAGTATAGATCAATTGCTTTTTATGAAAATTTAGGTGAAAAGAAAATAATAGAAAATTCAATAAAAAGTTTATTGGAAAATAAAACATTTTTTGAGGTAACCACTGAAGTTAAAAAATTTAATAAATTTTATGAAGCAGAAGATTATCATCAAGATTATAAAAAGAAAAACCCTTACAACCCATATATAATGAAAGTATCTGCCCCAAGAATAAATAAATTTAAAATGGATTTTTCTGAACTAATCAAATAATTTAATTCAATTTTTTTTCAATAATTCGATTCATATAATCTTGCATAAATGCCTTTAAATATTTTTCTTCATTTGAATAATTGATATTAGAATTTTCTTTTAAGTTATTACTTAACCACTCATCTTCTTTGTCATAGATACCAATTACTGAATCTCCATCAAAGACTAAAATGTATTTATCAGTAATAAAATGATAAACTGTTCCAGAAAAATGAATTGAAAATGGTTTTCCAGAATTTGAGAAAAGACTTCTTCCCCAACTATTAATTGGCTTTTCATAACCAACTAAATCTACAATAGAAGGAAAAATATCCATTTGATGTGTTAATTCATTATTAACTCCTTTAAATGAACCATTTGGATGATAAAATAAAATAGGAATAGCAAATCTATTGATTGGAGTAGAATAAAAAGGATACCAAAATTGATTTGTATGATCTGCAGTAATGATAAAAAGTGTGTTTTCAAACCAGGGTTCATTTTTAGCAGAATCGAAAAATAATTTTAAAGCATTGTCAGAATATCCTATAACCTGATGCATTTGAACGTCACCCATAGGAAATACTCCTTTGTATTTTTCTGGAACGTAAAATGGTTCATGAGAGGAAAGACTGAAAAAAGTAGAAAAAAAGGGTTCTTCAAGTTTATCCGTTTCATTTTTTACATATTTAAGAAATGGTTCATCCCAAATCCCCCAATATCCATCGTATTGAGAATTATCGTTGAATTCATTTTTTCCATAATAATTATCGAAACCTAGAATATTTGATAAACCCAAAAAACCCATTGATCCGTTTGGAGCACCGTGAAAAAAAGAGGTTGAATAACCCTTGTTCTTAAAGACAGAAACTAAAGATTGAATTTCCTGATTTGAGTATGGTGATGAAGTAAAAGGTACTTTAAAAGATGGCACGCTAGCTAATATTGAAGGCAATGCTTCAATAGATTGTCTTCCGTTGGCAAAAGCATTTGTAAAAATCAAACTATGGTTAGATAAAGAATCTAAAAAAGGAGTATAGCTCACGTAATTTTCAATTTTTCTACTTTTATTAAAGGCACCTATATATTCTCTACCAAAACTTTCCATAACTAAAATCATAACATTAGGCTTAGAATAAATTGAATCATTAACTTTTCTTACTGGATTTAGTATTTTATTAACTTCTGACTCCTCCATAAAGAATTTCTTATTGAAATGATTTTTGTTAAAAGTTCTAATGAAACAAAAAGGAGAGTTGAGAACAAAATCAGCATGAATACCCTTTTTTACAAATCTGTGTGCATCAACCATATTTATAGGTCTTGTCGAGTTTCCTAATCCTCCTCTCATTCCAACTACACATAAAAATATTATTATTAAAGAAGTTAGGATAGAAAATGAAATAAACTTAAAACTGTATTTTAGTGTATATTTTTTTAAATTAATTTTTTTGTATAGATTAATCCATAAAAAAACCATAACAAAAAAGAAAATAAAAACATGCCAATAATTGTAAATAAAAGATCCAGCCAGTGACATTTTATTGGTTTCATTTTCTAAAATATCGAACACTCTAGTTGTTAATCTACTTTGAGAAAATCTATAATATATAAAATCAAAAAAATTAGTAGAATATGTTATGAGGTTTGTAGTGAAATACAAAATCATCATATTTTTTTGAAAACTTTCTGAAGAATAATTTCTGAAAGGAATTAATGAAATTAATATAAATAATATGTTACTGTAAAGGATAGCTGAAGTATCAAAAGTAAGTCCTATATAACACAAATAAAAAAACTCTTGAACACTCTCAATAATTATCATATTGCTGTTATAGAAATAAAATAAAACTCGAGCAAAAAAATAGAATATGTAAGCTATTGATATTCTTAGAATCAAAACCCTATAAACATCTAACCTACTAATCATTTAGAATAATTTTTTGGGAGAAATAATAAAACAAATAACCTGAGATTATTCCAAAAAAAGTGCCAACAACAATATCAGACGGAAAATGAACTCCAACATAAATTCTACTATAAGAAACTACAAGAGCCCATATAAAAAGAAGTTTGTAAAGATTTGATTTATTTTTAAATATTAAATAAAAAAAAGTCGCTAAAGCGAACGTATTTGAAGCATGAGCTGAAAAAAATCCATACAATCCTCCACAACTAGACTTAACTATTCTAATTGAATCAATAATGGATAAATCATGGCATGGTCTTAAACGCTGAAAAGTATCTTTAAACAGACCACTAATCTGATCAGTAAAAAGTATTAATAAAAAAATTATAAAAAGATATTTGTACACAGAGCTTTTAGAAAAGTTTTTTATTAGACAATAAATCAAAAAAATATAAAGAGGAATAAAAGTTTTTTTATCCGTAATAGTTAACCATAAAAAATCAAATGATTTATTTCCAAGAGAATTCAAAAAAATAAATAAAGATTTATCTAAGTCAACTAATACCTCCAAATCAACATTATTTAGTAATTCCGTATTTATCTATCAAATAAATTAGCGATGCCATTGAAAAAGCACCTAATTCTAATTCTCTTTTGTTAATTGCATCAAATTTATCAATAGAAGCGTGATGATAATCAAAATAACGTTGCGAATCTGGTCTTAGACCCGCTAGAACATTTTTGTCATTTTCTAAAAGTGCTATATCAGCTCCACTTCCACCTATTTCAAAAGAATGAATTAGATATGGTTCAAATAAATATTTCCATGACAAAATTTTGTTAAAATTCTTTTCATTGGTTGTAAATGAAAATCCTCTAGGGGAAAAGCCACCAGCATCGGATTCTAATGCAAAAATATGATTTAACTTATTTTTTTTTGAAATTTCACTATATCTTTTGGCTCCTCTTAAACCATTTTCTTCATTCATAAAAAGGACAACTCTTAGAGTTCTTTTAAATTCATAACCAATTTGATTTAAAATATTTAAAACATCCATAGATTGAACAATTCCTGCCCCATCATCATGTGATCCATCACCAATATCCCATGAATCAAGATGTCCTCCGACCAAAATTATTTCATCAGGGAATTCTGATCCTTTAATCTCTGCGATGACATTAAATGACTTAACATCTGGATAGGTTTTACATTGTTGTCTTAACAAAAATTTTAGGTTAGGATTTATCTTTAAAAGTTTACTTAGTTTTTCAGCAGCATTTGTACTAATAGCTGCAGCAGGAATTCTTTTGCTTTGTGGCAAATTTCCATAACTCATTGTTCCTGTGTGAGGATAATCATCCAAACGTAAATTCAACGATCTCACAATTACTCCAATGGCACCATATTTAACTGCCTCAGCTGCTCCATTAACCCTTTGATCTACAGCTTTACCATATGCTTGAAATGTACTTACTAAATTTGGTTGCATTGGGCGATTGAAGAAAACTATTTTACCTTCAATTTTATCTTTTCCTAATACTTTTAATTCATCAAAACTCTTAACCTCGATTACTTTAGATTTAATACCAACTGACGGTGTAGCTACGGAACCACCTAAAGCACACACATCTACATTAAAAGTAATACCTGGCTGAGTTTCAATTAAAGCGAATTCTTTTGGTCCCCTAACCCATTTTGGAACCATTAAATCCTGTAGCCAAACTTTATCAAATTCCATTTTAGATAACTCTTTTTTTGCCCACTCTACTGCTCTTTCAGCTCCAAGAGAACCTGATAATCTTGGTCCAATCTCATTAGACAAATAATCAAGCATTTCATATGTTGAACTGGACGTCATTGAAGCATCAAAAATTTGTTTTATAATTTTTTGATCTTCATTTTCTTGAGAAAAAACACCAATAAAAAAAAACAAAAACAAAAAATAAAGTTTCTTCATTATCTATTTATTAGAATACTGTTTAACATCACCTATAGTAATATTATTTTTTTCAGACAAAATGATTAATCTTTCTACTACATTTCTTAATTCCCTTACATTTCCAGACCAATCAAATTTTTTCAATTGATTTATAGCTTCTATATCAATAGTTTTTAATTCTTGCTCTGAATCTTTGGATATATCCCTTAAAAAGTGTTCTACAAGTAGTGGAATATCTGATAAACGTTCATTTAAAGAAGGAACATTAATCTCAATAACAGCAAGTCTATGAAAAAGATCCTCTCTAAAATTATTATTCTTTATTTCATACCTTAAATCCTTATTTGTTGCAGCTATTACTCTAACGTCAACAACCAAATCTCTTTCACTACCAACCCTTTGAATTTTATGTTCTTGTAAAGCTCTCAAAACTTTAGATTGAGCAGACATACTCATATCACCAATCTCATCCAAAAAAATGGTTCCACCATTTGCCGCCTCAAATTTACCTGCTTTATCTTTTACAGCAGATGTAAAAGCACCTTTTACGTGTCCAAACAATTCACTTTCAATTAATTCAGAAGGGATTGCAGCACAATTAACTTCAATAAATGGGGCTGAATTTCTTAAGCTATTTAAATGAATTTGATGAGCTACCAATTCTTTTCCCGATCCATTGGGACCTTGAATTAATACTTTAGCGTTCGTTAAAGAAACTTTATCAATCAGATTTTTAATATAATTAATTGGTTTTGATTCACCAATAATGTTAAATTCATCAGAAATTTTAGTTTTATACTTAAAGTTTTTAACAAAGCTATTATTTAATAAAGCTGTTCTTACAGAATTCAATAGTCTATTTAAATCTGGTGGCTTTGATATGTAATCAAAAGCACCCAATCTCATAGATTCAACAGCAGTTTCTAAATCTCCATGCCCTGATATCATGATTGTTTGAGTGGATGGACTTTCATCGAGAATAAACTTTAAAACTTCAATTCCGTCTTTTTTTGGCATTTTTATATCACACAAAATCAAATCAAACTTTCCAGAATTAATTTTTGAAATACCATCAACACCATCAACAGCCTCAACGATATCAAATTTTTTATTTTCTTCTAATAATACTTTTTTAAGAACTCTTCTTATGGATTCTTCATCTTCAATTATTAATATCTTTGACATAATTTATTTTTGTAAATGAACAACTCTTTGAGGGAAGGGTATAGTTATATTATATTCTTTAAACTTTTGATAAATAATAAAACGAATATCACTTTCTATTAAATTTACTGCTAATCCATTATTATAGGTAAATATTAACTGAAAATCAAGTGAATTGTCACCAAAATTTTTAAAAAGAACGTTTGGGGGGGGATCTTTCATTAAATGAGGATGCGAATCCGCTATATTTAAAAGAATTTCTTTTACCTTCTCAACATCACTACTATAATCTACTCCAACAGAAACTGAACCTCTTAGAACAGTACCGTTTTCAGTCCAATTAAATAATGTTGAAGTCAAATACTTATGATTTGGAATAATTAAAACTTTATTATCAAATGTAACAGCCCTTGTTGTCCTAATTTTTATAACTTCAACCTTACCAATTTTTCCATCAATTTCTATTATATCACCAACATGAACAGTTTCATCTGCTAAAATTAAAATTCCAGAAATTATGTCTTGAAAAAAAGTTTGTAATGCCAAACCAACTCCAACAAGCAAAACAGCTGAAGCAGCAAAAATTCCGGTTAAATTAATTCCAAAAGTTGGAAAAGTTATGAAAGCTACTATTAAAAAAACAAAGTAATTAAGGAAAGAAAAAACAGATTTGAATTTTAGTTTTCTCTCTTCATCTAATTTTTTAGTAGCATTTTTCTTTAAAAATCTTAAAAAAAAATGAGTAAAAATAAATATTAGTGAAACTAAAAAAAGTGAAAAAATTGAGAATTTAATTTCTGAAGTGATAAAAAATTCTTTATTTATGAAATCTAAAAATTTATTCATTATTAAAATAAATTTCTAAATATAATGAAATGAATAAATTCGAACTAAAAAATAAAGACTAATTAAAAAAAATTATGAAAACATGTCTTTAACTTTTTCAAAAAAAGATTTTTCTCCCCTTTCTGGCGATGGAATGAAATTATCATTATCTTTCATCAGTTCAAAAAAGACTCTTTGTTCCTTATTTAATATTTTTGGGGTCCAAACATTAATATGAACTAATAGATCTCCACTTCCATAAGAATTAATAGTACTTAATCCTTTTCCTTTTAATCTTAAAATTTTTCCAGATTGAATTCCTGATTCAAGTTTAATTCTAACATTTCCATTAATAGTTTCAATCTCTTTAGATGCTCCGAGAACAGCTTCTGAAATACTTATGTATAAATCAAAGTGCAAATTATTGCCTTCTCTTTTTAGGAATGGATGTTCGTTTTCATTAATAAGTACAATTAAATCCCCTGGGATACCATTTCCTGCAGAATCGTTTCCTTTTCCAGAAACCTTAAGTTGCATTCCATCTTCAACTCCAGCAGGAATTTTGACAAGAACTGTTTCTTCTTTTAATACCAATCCATTTGCATCAGAGTTTGAAGGTCTGTTGGAAACCATTTCACCAGAACCTCCACAACTAGTACAAGTAGATGAGGATTGCATTCTTCCAAGTATAGTATTGGTAATTCTTGTAACCTGTCCTAATCCATTACAAGTA
>Ga0129342_1000858_pt1 | contig 13399 bp, 13 predicted proteins | sample CPBDNA_5_FD_94426 | JGI IMG/M metagenome (GOLD analysis project Ga0129342, IMG submission 94426) | Freshwater to marine salinity gradient microbial communities from Chesapeake Bay, USA - CPBay_Sum_15_0.2_DNA | ecosystem: Environmental > Aquatic > Marine > Coastal | place: USA: Chesapeake Bay...
AATGGAAAATTATCTGGAATTTGGAGTACTTTCAGACCTGATCCTGAGAAAAGTGAATACGGATTGAGAGAAGGTGGAAAGTTCTTGGGTTTAAATCCTGAAAATGAATATTCTGGAAGACCGTTTGTTTTTTCAAACAGAGGTGAAATAGAAACAATGGAAAAATTTTTAGAAGCAGCTAATAATTTAGATGTAGATGGATTTTCTGAATTTGTTAAATATCCTTTTTCATATAATGGAACTGAATTATCAAGAGAAGATTTTATTCAGGAGTTTGCATCAAGAGAATCACAGTCATGGAAGCCATGGGCTATGATTCCAATAAAAATAAAAGACACTGATCCAGCATCAGGGTTAATTGTACATTCGAGAGCAGAAATTATACGTAAAGATGGTAGTGTTTCAGAGTTTGAAGCCGCTGAAACATATTTCTTTGATCTTGATGGAAAAATTACTGGTGTAAATCAATTTACTAGAGCGATTCCAGAACCTCAAGAAGAGGACTAAAAATCAAAATATTCTTTTTGTTGGGCAAAATATGCCCAACAAAAAGAATTATTATCTTAAATTACCTATTATTATGAACAATAAATTTATCATTTTAGCACTAATTTTAATTACACTAGGAGTTTCCTGTATGAACATCACACCAGAAGAGAGAGTAGCTGTAATTTCCACTAAGCACGGAGATATGGTAGTTGAGTTTTACCCTGACGTTGCACCCATGCATGTAGAGAGTTTTATCGCTTTAGCTGAAGAAGAATATTTTAACGGAACTACGTTTCATAGAGTTATACCTGGCTTTGTTATTCAAGGTGGAGACCCAAATTCAAAATTGGATAATAGAGCTTTACACGGGACTGGGGGCAGGGCTGGAAAGTTTTTTGGTCTTGGAGATAAAAATAATCCAAATTCTTGGTTAATTCCTGCTGAATTTAACGATATTCCTCACACTAAAGGCATCTTATCTATGGCTCGTACAAACGACCCAAATAGTGCTTCTAGTCAATTTTTTGTTTGTCATGATAATGCGCCTTTCTTGGACAAAAATTATACCGTTTTTGGTAAGGTTATTAAAGGTCTTGAAGTAATAGATTTAATTGTCAATTCAGAAAAAGATATGAATGATAATCCTTTAGAAAAAATTGAAATGACAGTTTTAATGAAGGATAAAAGCGAAGTTTTTGAAAACTAATTGAAAATATATTTTGGGGGAAAATGAAATATAGTTCTTTTCAAACACCTAAAAGAAGGCTCTTGGGTGCTGGACCTACAAATCTATATCCAGAAGTATCAAAAGCCTTAACAAAACCTGAAGTGGGACATTTAGATCCAAAATTCGTTGAAATGATGGATGAAGTAAAGTCCATGCTAAGATACTTATTTCAAACCAAAAATGAATTTACTATTGCCATTTCTGCGCCTGGAAGCGCAGGTATGGAAGCCAGTTTTGTTAATTTAGTTGAGCCAGGTGATAAAGTAATTGTTTGTGTAAATGGGCTCTTTGGCGGACGAATGGTTGAGAATGTCGAAAGAATTGGTGGCGAAGCAGTTATAGTAGATGATGAATGGGGCTCCCCAGTTTCTCTTGATAAGCTTGAAGAATCTTTAAAGAAAAATCCTGATACTAAAGTGGTAGCGTTTGTGCATGCTGAAACATCTACAGGAGTAAGAAGCGATGCAAAAGAGATTGCAGAAATATCTAAAAAATTTGGATGTTTGGTTATTGCAGATACTGTTACTTCATTTACAGGAATTCCAATTTTGACTGATGAATGGGGATTGGATGCAGTATATTCAGGTAGCCAAAAATGTCTTTCATGTGTTCCTGGCTTATCTCCATTAACATTTTCTGATAAAGCTATCGAAAAAATTAAAAAAAGAAATTCAAAAATTCAGAGCTGGTTTTTAGATCAGACTTTAGTTTTAGATTATTGGAGCGGACAAGGGAAAAGAAGTTATCATCATACTGCTCCCATTAATTCTATTTTTGCATTACATGAAGCATTAAGGCTTGCATGTGATGAAACACTCGAAAAGCTATGGAATAGACATTTAAATGCGCATTTGAGGCTTAAAGAAGGTCTTGAAGTAATGGGTTTTAATTTTGTTGTTGACAAAGAATATAGATTGCCACAAATGAATTCTATATTTATTCCTGATGGTTATGACGATTTTGAGGTTCGATCAAGGCTTCTAAACGATTTTAACTTAGAAATTGGAGTAGGATTAGGAAAATTTTTTGGAAAAATATGGAGAATTGGATTAATGGGATATAATGCCAGAAGCGAAAGCGTAGATTATTGTCTTGATTCTTTAAAGAGTGTTTTAAATAAATAGTTCTGAATTTACATTCAAAATTTCTTTAGCTGTATCATATCCAATATCAATCAGTTCATTTGCTCTATGAAAATCCCATCCGTAAAACTGGTCTATTGGAGGTTCAATTAAAATATTAGGTTCATTATTTTTAAAGCTAAGGTGAGTAACATTATTAAGAATAATTTTAGCTGACCTATCAACAATATCAACTATATTATATTTGCTGTCTTTCTTTTTAGAAGCTTGAAGACCGTAAAGGTTTACAGCAATTGTTCTATCAGATCCCATATCAATGATTGATTGCAATGGCACTGGATCAATTAATCCACCATCAACGCAAAGATTATTATTCACGTAAGTTGGAGTTAGTACTCCAGGAATAGCAATACTTGCTTTAATTGCGTTGATTAAATCCCCTTTGTTTGACTCTATTTTTACATTATTTACGATGTCAGTTGCTACGGTTGTTAAAGGTATATTAAGCTCTTCAAATGTTCTTATATCGGTTAGTTTTTTAAATATCTTAATAACTTCATTTCCATTCATAATTGATAGTTTTGGAAAAATAGGATCAAGTTTAAAAAGTACGTCTTTCATAAAGCTATTTCTTGATCTGACTTCTTGTTCGAATGTTTGAAGATTTCCAGAGGCATACAAAGCACCAATAAATGACCCAATGCTCGTTCCAGAAACATTTGATATTGGTATATTTAGTTCATCAATTGCATTTAATACGCCAATATGCGCATATCCTCTAGCAGCTCCACCACCTAATGCAATACCAATTTTGTAATTTTTTTTCATCAATATTTTTATTATACTAAATAAATTATTACCTAATAAACTAATAAGGAATATTAACTATGTATTTTAGACTTTTATTTTTTTACATTTTCATGTTTATGGCATGTACACCAAATGACACTTCCAATAGTTCTGCAGTTCCACTAAGATCTGAAATTGATGACAAATATAAGTGGGACTTAACTAAAGTATACCCATCTGATGAGGCATGGGAGGAGGATTTAAAAAAGGTTAAAGAGCTTTCACCAAAGTTTGCTGATTATAAAGGAAAACTCTTATCAAGCTCTGCAAATTTATTAGAAGCGATTGAATTGTCAGAAGAGATTAGCCAACTATTTGGAAGATTATTTCATTATTCAGCAAATTCTTTAAATACGGACTTAAAAAATGAAAAATACCAAGCCATGTATCAAAGGGTAAGAAACGCAGCTATTAAATCAGGAGAATATAGTTCATATTATGCACCTGAGATGCTTGAGAAAGATTATTCAGTAGTTGAATCTTTTATGGATTCAGAACCTAAGCTGGCGATATATGAAAAAAGTTTTAAAGATTTATACCTTGATAAACCTCATACATTATCTGAAAACGAAGAAAGAATATTGACCATGACTGGTAAAATGAGTGGTGTTCCAAGCGAGGCATATGAAATAATGAAGTCTACAGACTACAAATGGGGAACATTTCAAGATGAGTCTGGAAATGAAGTTACTATGTCGGAAGGAAGATATGGAAAATACACAAGCTCTACTGATCGAAGAGTAAGAGAAGATATGTATAAAGCTTTATATGTTCCTTTTGGTAATACAATAAACACAATGTCAGTTTTAATGAAAGGTAATGTTGAAAAAAATGTTTTTTATGCAAATGTTAGAGGGTACAATAATACTCTAGAGGCTAGACTTAAAAGTGCTGGAATTTCTACTGATGTATATAAGAATCTAATTGCAAGTGTGAATGATAATTTAGAACCATTGCACAGGTGGGCTTCAATTAAAGCTAAATATTTAGGATTGGAAAAGATTGAACCCTTCGATACATATGCACCTTTATCTGAATTTTCTCGAGATTATACTTATGAAGAAGCGCAACAGATTGTAAAAGAAGCTTTGATGCCTCTTGGTCCTGAAATTCAAGAAATTATTGACATGATGTACAATGAAAACCTTATTGATGTTTTTGAAAACCAAGGAAAAGAAAGTGGAGCCTATCAATATTCAGTTTGGGGAGTTCCTCCTTATGTGAAGCTCAATTTTTCTGGAAAATTAGATGATGTATTTACTTTGGCGCATGAACTTGGCCATGCTTTTCACTCTTATTTAAGTGAAAAAAATCAGCCATATGTTTATAGCGGTTATAATACATTTAATGCTGAGGTAGCATCTGTTACTACTGAATCATTGCTAATGGACTATCTTATGGCCAATGCTCAAAATGACCAAGAACGAGCAGTTCTTATTCAGAAATATATTCAAGACATTGGATCGACATATTATAGACAAGCTAGATTTGCTGAGTTTGAATTAACAATACATGAAGCAGCTGAAAGAGGTGAAATTCTTACTGAAGACTTTTTGACTACCACTTTCGGTGATATTTATAGTAAATATTGGGGTCCAAGTATGCAAATTACGGAAGAAGAAGCATTTTCATGGGCTCGAATACCTCATTTCTACAGAAACTATTATGTTTATGCCTATGCAACTTCATTTGCTGCTGGAGAAAAAGTTTCTGAGAGAGTTCAAAACGAAGGGCAAGCAGGTATCGATGGATTTATTGCTTTTTTATCGAGCGGTAGTTCAGATTATCCAGTAGAATTACTTAATTTGGCTGGAGTAGATATGACTACTTCAGAACCATTTGAAGCTGTTTCTAGAAAAATGAATTTCTTGATGGATGAGCTGGAAAAGATTTTAGATAAATCTTGAGCTTAAATAAACAGATAAGAAAAATTCATTATTGGATATCTCCAATAATTTTTATCCCAGTAGTCATTATTTTTACTACTGGGATATTACTCCAGTTTAAAAAACAGTCAAATTGGATTCAGCCAAATACAGAAATTATTTCAGATAGCAAACCTGAGGTCTTATCTTCTTATCTTGAAGTTTCAAAGAATGTTATAGAAGCTGAAATTAGTGGTTGGGATGACATTGACAGAATAGATATACGTCCTAGTAGGGGGATAGCAAAAATTAGATCAATAAATAGTTGGGAAATTCAAATTGATTTGGAAACATTAGAGATTTATTCAGTTAGCTACAGAAGATCAGACATCATTGAATCTATCCACGACGGATCATTTTTTACAGATTATGTCAAATTTGGATTATTCGTGCCTTCTGGGATATTATTAATTGTTTTAAGTTTTACAGGAATATTTATGTTTTTACTTCCTATATTTAGAAAGAAAAAAAAAGGAAAGCCTTGATGAGAAAATATCTTTTAGTATTATTATTTAGTTTGTTAGCATCTCAAGAGTCATTAAATGAAGATATAAATTTATCAATCGTTTCAACATCAAATGTATATTCTGAATTTTATGATTGCGGTTGTCCAAAAAATCCATTGGGAGGTCTAGCTCGAAAAACATTTTTTTTGAAAAACATGATGCCTGGTCGAGATTCTATATTAATAGATGCAGGAAATGCCCTATTTGATAGCAATCAAATAAACCCCGATAATTTAACCATAGAGAATAAAAGATTTAAAGCCAGGAATTTTGTTAAGACCTTAGAATTTTTGGGTCAAGATATAGTAAATATAGGATCTAATGATTTCAAGGGCGGAATAGATTTTCTGTTAGATGTTACAAGGGATTCGTCTGTAAACTTTATTTCTGCGAACTTATATGACAAAGCTACAAACACTCTATTATTTAAGCCTTACCACATTATAGAGAAAGATGATACAAAAATAGCTTTCATTGGATTAAGTCAATCTGCAAGGGTTAATTCTATCATAAATAAAAATTTTATTGAAGAAGGAAATAGATATATTGCTGAGCTTGAATCATCTGTAGATATCATTATTTTACTTGTTAATGTTTTAGATAATAATATTTTAGACTTATCTAAATCTTTCGAAAAAGCAGATTACATCTTTACAAGTGGATCAATAGCACGAACAGAACCTAGGACAAAGCAATCTGACAATGGAGCTTTAGTTTATAGTGGCGGTATACAAGGAAAGCATTTAAGTATACTTGATATAAGAATAAAAGTGCCAAATAAAGCCATAGAAGACGTTTCAGCGCCGTTTAATCGCTTGCAGGAGATAGATTATCGCTTAAATCGATTAAAAGCCAAGAATCCATCAAAAAAACTTGAAGAAACTTATGCTAATCAACCAAATGTTCTTTCATTAATAGAAAAGTATCAAAAAGAAGCTACAGAGTTAGGTATATCATTGGCTGCATATCAAAATAGGAGTATATTTTTCAGTGTGCCATTGACCCCAAATATACCAGACGACAAAGATGCCGCTACTTTCATTAAGGATATTGCTGATAAAGCCGGTTTTTCTCTCAAAAACTAACTTTATTTTTTTTCTTTTTTATAATTTAAAATTGTTTTATTATGACATGTTATGCGAGTGTAGCTCAGCTGGTAGAGCACAACCTTGCCAAGGTTGGGGTCGCGCGTTCGAATCGCGTCACTCGCTCAATTCTTTGTCCATTCAAAAAATGAATCAATAATTCTCCTGTGAACATCCATTGAGCTTTGTTTTAATTCTTTAATTCTCAATGCATAGTACCAAGCTAAAATTTTAATATCTATATGTTTAATCATAATACCTGCTCCATATCTTTCAGATAATGTGGTATTAAACTTATTAAGGTGATAAACCGTTAATTTTTTTGAACTTTGCTTTAATGACTTATTTTTAGATGATTTAAAAATAATATATGTTTCAATAGCAGTTTTTAGGTTCATTTCTTTTTTCCCGCCTTCTTTTGCTTTAAACATTCTATCTAATTCTTTTTTTTGTTTTTTACAATCATCCCATGAAAGGGTAGGACCAAGCTTTCCAATAGTAATATTATAATACCTTTTTTTATTTTTTAATGGATCAAATGCATATGTAGAATACATTACATATCCATCTTCTTTACCATTTCTTTTTCGTTTATATATACTACTCATAATCAAAAATTATACTTAATTTAATGTTAATATAAACAATATAATAATATAACACACATTAATTATACACACTTTGTTAATAACTTTCTAAATTCATAAATATGTTAACTTACAATAATCTAATGTTTTGTTAGAAACTTTTTTTTATGAAAGAAAAAATTGAAATAATAAGCAATAATCGTAAAGCATTTCATAGCTATACCATAATTGATAAATACGAATCTGGAATGATTCTTTTAGGTAGCGAAGTCAAAAGTTTGAGGGAAAAAAAACTAAACCTTAAAGATAGTTTTGTAACACTAAAAAAGAATCGCTTCTACCTAGTAAATGCTCATATCAGTCCTTATTCACATACTGGAATAAAAGGTCATGAACCGACAAGGGATCGAGAGCTGCTTCTTCATAAAAAAGAAATAATCAAGTTAAAGAATGTTGTTGCTCAGAAAGGTCTTACTATTGTACCTTTAAAAGCATACTTTAAGAGAGGAATTGCAAAAATAGAATTTGCTACCGCTCGAGGGAAAAAAATGTATCAGAAAAAAGAATCTTTAAAAATTAAAGATCTCGATAGAGAGGCAAAAAGAGAAATGAGAGAGAGATAATGACTTTTTTACCTGTTGACGAACAATTAGAGTTAATTTCTCGCGGGTCAGAGGAGGTAATCCCTCTTAATGACTTACGAAAAAAGCTTGAAAAATCTATATCTGATAATAAACCCTTAACAGTTAAGCTTGGTTGCGATCCGAGCAGACCTGACCTCCATATTGGTCATGGTGTAGTGCTACAAAAATTAAGAGACTTTCAAGATTTAGGCCATCAAGCAGTGTTAGTAATTGGAGATTTTACTGCTATGATTGGCGACCCATCTGAGCGTAATAAGACACGTCCTCAGCTTACTTTAGAAGAAGCAAAAGTTAATGCAGAATCGTATATTGAACAATCTAAAGTATTACTTGATGTAAATAATCTTAAAGTTATATTTAATAGCACTTGGCTTAATAAAATGAACTTTGAAGACGTTATTAAATTGAGCAGCAAATATACAGTTGCTCGCATGATTGAAAGAGATGATTTTACCAAAAGATTCGAGTCAGAAACTCCTATATCTATGCATGAATTTTTATATCCTTTAGCACAAGCAATGGATTCTGTTGAAATTAATGCTGATGTAGAGCTTGGAGGAACTGATCAAAAATTCAATTTACTTGTTGGAAGGGATATTCAGAGAGAGTACGGTCAAGACCCTCAGTCAATAATTACGCTTCCATTGTTAGAAGGGACCGACGGAGTAGAAAAAATGTCTAAATCTTATGATAATTATATAGCTTTGGATGATTCTCCAGAGGATATGTATGGAAAAATTATGTCAATCAATGACTCAATGATTCTAAAATATTATAAACTTGCTGTCTTTGCTGACAGAGAAAAAATTGAAGAAGTAAAATTACTTCTTAATGATAATGCTAATAATCCTAGAGATATAAAAAGAAGTTTAGCAAAAGAATTAGTTAAAAAATATTATTCTGAGGAAAAAGCTCATTTAGCTCAAATTTCTTTTGATCAAATATTTGTTAAAAGAGATAATCCTGAAAATATGCAAAGTCGTAAAATAGATTCTGATGTTGGATTGCTTGAACTTTTAACAGAAGAGGGTTTATTAGCTAGCAAGGGGGATGGCAAAAGGTTATTAAGTCAAAATGCTATAAAAATTAATGGTGAAGTTTGCAATGATGTCAACTTCATCGTTTCTCCATCGAATGAAGAGCTTGTCATTAAGGTTGGCAAGAGAAGATTCCTTAAGGTTACCTCTTAGATATTATTTTTTTGTTACTCAATTAAAATAAAACATATAAATTCAAAGGTTTATATTTAAATGATTTGGAAAATTTATGTCTGATAAAACTGTAAAAATTACTGATGAAAACTTTGAAGAGCTTGTTATTAATTCTGATAAGCTTGTAATTGTTGATTTTTGGGCTGAGTGGTGCGGTCCTTGTAAAGCTATAGCACCAATTTTAGATAAAATTAGCGACCAATTTGGCGATAAAGTAGTTGTAGGTAAGGTAAACGTCGATGAAGTTAAGCAAACGCCCGTAAAATACGGTATAAGAAGCATTCCAACCCTTTTATTTTTTAGCAATGGCGAGATTGTTAAACAAGAGGTTGGTTTACAGTCTGAACAGACGTTAATTGATAATGTTAACCAAATCATTAGTTAACAATATTAATTAAATGACAGATAAAACTATTCATAATACAATCATTATTGGTTCGGGTCCTGCCGGACTGACTGCAGCTATCTACGCTGGAAGAGCAAATTTGAAGCCTATTGTCTTTGAAGGAAATCAGCCTGGTGGACAATTGACAATTACTACAGATGTTGAAAATTTTCCTGGATTTCCTAATGGTGTTATGGGTCCTGAGATGATGGACTTATTCAGAGATCAAGCAAAGAGATTTGGAGCTGAATGTTTTTTTAAGCATGTTACAAAAGTGGATTTTAGTTCAAAGCCCTATAAAGTTTATGTTGGAGATGAAGAATTTCTATCACAAACTGTTATTATTTCTACTGGAGCTTCTGCTAGAATGCTAGGATTAAAAGAGGAAGAAGAGCTTATGGGTTATGGAATTAGCACTTGCGCAACTTGTGATGGATATTTCTATAAAGATAAAAACATCGTTGTCGTTGGAGGTGGTGATTCAGCAATGGAAGAAGCATCGTTTCTCACTAAATTTGCAAAAAAAGTAACTATCATTCACAGAAGAGAAGTATTTAAAGCTTCAAAAATTATGTTTGATAGAGCTAAAAATAATCCCCTCATTGACATAATGGTTAATAAAAGCATTGATTCTATTATCGGTTCACAAAAAGAAGGAGTCTCAAGCATTGAGCTTAAAGATACTGTTTCAGGTGAAAAAACTACTTTTGAGTGTGAAGGTGTTTTTTATGGAATTGGTCACAACCCTAACACAGATCTTTTTGATGGAGTAATTGATTTGGATGATAATGGATACATTATTACTAAACCTGATTCCTCATTGACAAATATTCCAGGAGTTTTTGCATGTGGAGATGTTCAAGATGATCATTATCGACAAGCTATTACTGCTGCTGGGTCTGGTTGTATGGCCGCTATTGATGCTGAAAAATATTTAGAAGATATCGAATAGTTTTGCTGTCCTTTTTGGAGGATACAATGGAACTAAAACAAATATATGATGTTCAAAACCTTAAGCTGAGGTTTAAAACTAAAAAAGCTTTAGATATTAAAACTTTAAAGTTTCACAACGGATTAATCTACGGCATTTGTGGAAATTTTGGCTCAGGCAAGACTTCTTTATTAAAAGTCTTAGCTGGAGAAACTAAAGAAACAGGCGGTACCGTTCTTTATCAAGGAAATGAATTTAAAAAAGGTTTTTTTGGGAAAATAAAGAAACACCAAGATATTCAATATCTTGATGTTAAATCAGTTAATTCTTCTTTAACTGTTGAACAATTCATAAAGAAAAAATTTCCTAATAAAACTCAGCAAATAAAATCTAGTCATTTTACTAGTTTTCAAATGGAAGAAGTTTGGAAAACCCCTATTAACCTAATTTCAGATGGGGAAAAGCACTGGCTAAAAACTATTATTGGAGTAGAAAAAGATCCAAGAGTATTGTTAATTGATGACTATGGACTATCAATTGATTCACGAACAGAGATAATGCTTAGAAAAAAAATTGTCAAAATGAATAATATCCTTGGAACAACAGTTTTATTGTCTTCAAGCAATGATTATTTTTTGAAGCAATTTGCTAGTGTAATAATTTATTTAGATAATGGACATGTTTCAAAAGTTAGAAAAGGTTTTAAAAAGAATTCATCATTCAAAAATAAATAAGCTTTTTTTTATTCAATTTATTTTTTTCTTTGATGTTCTTTTTGCTCAAATTGATCAACGATTCGATTTGTATGACTGGGAGATTATAAGACAAAATGAATCTATAAATTCTATTTCAGAAGGATATCAATATATTTTCTTTGCCACTGATGCAAATGGTATTTTAAGATTTAATAAATTTTCCAGAAAATTTGAGTCAAACCTTTTTTTAGGCCAGGGAATTAAATCAAATAAAATTGAACATGTTTATGTTGATAGAAATACAGGTATACTTTGGATTATTGGAAATAGAGGATTAGAATTTTCTAATACTAGAGAGGGTAACTGGAATAGGATTCAACTTGATAATTTATCAATCAACTCTTTAAAAAGTATCGAAGATTTAGGATCTTCAAAAAATTTCTTATGGATAAAGACATCTTCAACGTTTATCAAGCTAGATCATGTTAGTGGATCTTTTCTTGGAGTTTTTGCCTACCCAGATGAAAAAGATATTGATTGGAGTGACATTGGTTTTAAAAATAAATTCATTTATAAAGATTTTTCATTTGAGGAATACTTTATCGAACAGGGCTGGCTTTTAGGCGATGATTCTGCGGCTGATAATAATGGTATTTTTCATGATTATAATTCATTTTTGATGAGTGAAAATGGATTTGGTTGGATTGGATTATCAAATGGACAATTACTCTATATTGATGAATTTAGTAAAACTATAACTCCTAAAACAGTTGGTATTGCTGTTTCAGTACCCTTAACAGTTTCAATCAAGAATGATATATGGCTAGGAGGCATCAATAATTCCAAGGTCAGCGGGATATCTTCAATTGATAATAGTTTTAGTGAAATAAATAATTTTTTTGAAACAAATTATTCTGGATTTTTCAATGGTGATTTTTATTCTAGCGAGATAATTAACAATGAAGTATGGTTTGGTTCTGATGGAAAAGTGATTGTTTATAATAAAGAAAGTGATTTTTTTAGAACTTTAGGCTATGAAAAGGGCATACCTTCACAAAGAATTGAATTTATCGAACATTTAGATGATAAAATTTATATAGCTTCTAGAAATGATTTGACTGTACTTGATATAAAAAGCAAGAAAATTATTAATTCCCAAATTTCAAATTTTGTAAAAAGGAATAATTTATCAATTAATTATTTAGATGCTATCAATGATAAACTTTATTTATCCCTCAATGGTAGAGTTTACGTTTTTGATAAAGAAGAGAATATAAATGTTGAAAAGTTTGAATTCTTAGTTAACGATAATTTTAGGGTGAATGGAATTTACGGAAACGAGAACTCCTTATTTTTTTCTTCTGAAAAAGGAATTTTAAGTAATGGAGATAATAAATTTGTTCCATCAGGCTTATACTTCAACAATAGGGTAAATGATATTATACTAATAAATGATAATTTATACATAGGAACTTCTGGCGGCTTAGCGATCTATGATTTAGTTGAAGAACAGTTAAACAATTTCTATGATTTTTCTTTTATTAGAAATATTTTTGAATTGGAACAAGTTGATGAATTTTTGGTATTACTTACAAGTACCGGTTTAATTAAATTAAGACTATCCTTATGAAAAAAAATATCTTAATAATTCTTTTTACAACTCTAATTGGAGCTCAAGGAATCAATTCAAATATCAACTCCTTCAAAACAAATGTAGTTCTGAGACCTTTAGAGAATGATATCGAAGTAATTGCTTTTGTTGAAATTTTTAATAGAAATCTCCAGTTTTTGAAGGAAGACTCCAACTTCGTGTCTTCTTATGAGCTCAATATTTCACTTATATCTGAAGATGGTAGTAAGATTGATGAAAAATCTTTTTCAGAAACTATTGTAGCTGAAAACTTTTCTCAAACTGTTTCAAGAGCTAATCCCATAGTAATTACCAGTTCTTTTAAAATTCCATTGCAAGAGTTTAACATAAATTTTTCATTAAAAGATATGGACACAAAGCTTACAGGAAAGAAACAAAAAAAATTCACAAAAAAGAATTTACCATCAGGAAAATATTCCAAAATTTTTGACCCAATATTTGTAAAGAATAAAAAAGGAAGTTGGGAATTTGGCCTTGATAAGTATCCGATTAGTATAAAAAAAGTCGAGGTTAAGGATAATATATTAGAATTTTATCAATATTTTGCTATAGATAAAGGAGATTACTTTTTAGATATATCGTTAGCTTCAGATAAAAAAACAGTCTGGAATAAGTCTTTTGAAGGAGAATCA
>Ga0129342_1000859_pt1 | contig 13388 bp, 12 predicted proteins | sample CPBDNA_5_FD_94426 | JGI IMG/M metagenome (GOLD analysis project Ga0129342, IMG submission 94426) | Freshwater to marine salinity gradient microbial communities from Chesapeake Bay, USA - CPBay_Sum_15_0.2_DNA | ecosystem: Environmental > Aquatic > Marine > Coastal | place: USA: Chesapeake Bay...
AAATCACCGAATGTTCGCCAGCAACATCACCGCCGCGCAATACGGCAAAACCAATATCACCCTGTTTGCGCGCACCGGTTTGGCCTTTGCGCACCATATCAGCAACATCATCAAGCGCGACACCGCGTCCCTTTGCCGCCGCCTTGCCAAGCGCCAGCGCCGTTCCAGATGGCGCATCCACTTTGTGATGGTGGTGCGTTTCCAAAATTTCGATATCCCAGCCATCGGTTAATTTCGCTGCAACCTCTTCAACAAGCTGGGTCAGCAACGTCACCCCAACCGAAGTGTTGGCACAATAGACAATGGTGCTGTTTTTTGCCGTCGCTTTTAATTCGGCCTCTTCATCCGCGCTAAGGCCAGTCGTACCGATCACCATCGCACAGCCATGCGCCGCGGCAAGCGTGGCATGATGCAGGCTGGCAGCAGGGCTGGTAAAATCAATCACCACATCAGCTGTTGTAAACAGCGTTTCAGGATCACTGCCAATGATCACCCCATTAGCCCCAATTTGCGCCACTTCGCCGGCATCATGCCCAATGAACGGGCTATCAGGCCGGTCGGTTGCGGCCACAAGCTCAAGGTCTGGTGCCGCTGCGATTGCCCGGATTAACATCGAGCCCATACGGCCAGCCCCGCCTGGAATTGCAATTCTTATCATTAATCTGCCTTTTTATCCCTGATGGTCGCGCAGCCTGCCCCGTTACCAATCATAACCGGCTTCATCCGCTGGCAGCCAGCATATAAATAGCTGCCCCGTTTGGGCAAGCCCCCAATTCAGTTTCGCCAGAATAGAATCAGAATCGAATTCAGATGCGTCAATCATCAGCCCAGATGCGTTTTACCCGCTCAAGAAAGCTGGCGGATTCAGGGCTGGTATTGCCCGAATTCGAAAATGCTTCAAGAAGCTCTTTCTGCTTTTTGTTCAAGTTGGTCGGCGTTTCGACCTGAACCTCGACGATCTGATCGCCCAGATTACCTCGGCGCAAAGCAGGCATCCCTTTGCCGCGCATCCGGAATTTCCGTCCTGATTGCGTTCCAGCCTCGATTGTCAGGCGCGCCATTTTCCCTTCGAGCGTTGGCACATCAATACTGCCGCCAAGTGCCGCCGTCGTCATTGGCAGCGGAATACGGGCGTGCAGGTTACTGCCGTCGCGGGTAAAAATAGGATGTGGATCAACATTGACAAAAATATAAAGATCCCCCGCTGGCCCGCCCCTAAGACCGGCTTCGCCCTTGCCAGATAGGCGGATACGGGTGCCGGTATCAACACCTGCAGGGATCGAAACCGCCAAGGTTTTGGCCCGCTGGACACGGCCTTCGCCGCCACATGAACGACACGGATCAGAGATTACCTGGCCCTTACCCTGACAGGCAGGACAGGTTCTCTCAACCGCAAAAAACCCTTGTTGCGCCCGAACGCGCCCCGCACCACCACAAGTACCACAAGTGCTGGGCCTGCTACCATCTGCTGCACCACTGCCGGTACAGCTGTCACATTCAGACGGTATCGTAATCGAAATATCTTGCTGTAATCCGGTAAAGGCATCTTCCAGCGAGATTGACATATCATAGCGCAAATCATTACCGCTCTGATCACGTTGCCGCCCACCGCCGCCAGAAAATTCAGAGAACATCTGGTCAAAAATATCGGAAAAGCCGCCGCCGCCAAAACCGCCGCCACCAAAACCACCGCCGCCGCCAGCTGCCTGATCAAAGGCTGCATGGCCCATTCGGTCATAGGCTGCACGTTTTTGCGGGTCTTTTAAAACATCATAGGCTTCATTGGCTTCACGGAATCGCTGTTCGGCTGCCTCGTCACCCTGATTTCGATCAGGGTGGTTTGCCATCGCAAGTTTACGAAATGCCGATTTAATTGCCTTATCGTCGGCGTTTTTTTCAACACCTAATACGTCGTAGTAATCGCGCTTGCTCATGCCTGCCACTTTTGCCGTGAAAATTCAAAAACCGGAGCCTGATCTAGCTCCGGTTTCATATTTATTTTGGCTTATTTGCTTTGTTTTTTGCCATCGTCTGAATCGGCGTCCACCTCTTCAAATTCGGCATCAACAACGGAACCATCATCGTTGTTTGCACCGTCTTTGCCTGCGGTTTCAGCTTCGGCCTGATAGGCGGCTTCACCCATCTTCATCATCACCTTGGACAATTCAGCCGATTTTGACGAAATCGCCTCAATATCGTCACCATCAAGGGCTTCGCGAAGCGCCTCGATACCGGCTTCAACATCAGCTTTGGCCTGAGGATCCGCCTTGTCACCAAGATCATCAATGGCTTTTTCTGCACCATGAACCAAAGCCTCGCCCTGATTGCGGGTTTCAACTTCGGCGCGGCGCTGCTTGTCAGTTTCGGCATTGGCTTCAGCCTCGGCAACCATGCGGTCGATCTCGCTGTCATCCAATCCACCAGAGGCTTGAATACGGATTTCCTGCTCTTTGCCAGTGGCTTTATCCTTGGCACTGACCTTGACGATACCATTGGCATCAATATCAAAGGTTACCTCGATTTGCGGCACACCGCGCGGGGCAGGTGAGATGCCTTCCAGATTGAACTGGCCAAGCGCCTTGTTATCCGCAGCCATTTCGCGTTCACCCTGACAAACCGAGATGGTAACCGCAGATTGATTATCATCAGCCGTTGAAAAGACTTGGCTTTTCTTGGTCGGGATCGTTGTGTTGCGATCAATCAACCGGGTAAAGACACCGCCAAGCGTTTCGATACCAAGTGACAATGGCGTCACGTCGAGAAGAAGCACATCCTTGACGTCACCGGTTAGAACACCAGCCTGAATCGCTGCACCTGAGGCAACAACTTCATCAGGGTTCACCCCACGATGCGGTTCGGTGCCAAAAAATTCTTTCACCTTTTCGATGATTTTCGGCATACGGGTCATACCGCCGACCATGATCACTTCATCAATTTCTGACGCCTTGATGCCAGCATCTTTCAATGCCGCTTTACAAGGCTCCATCGTGCGGGCAATCAGATCGCCAACCAGCTGTTCCAACTTGGCCCGTGTCAGCTTGACATTAAGATGTTTCGGCCCAGTCGCATCAGCGGTGATGAACGGCAGATTTACATCAGTCTGTACTGAAGATGACAATTCAATCTTGGCTTTTTCAGCTGCTTCTTTAAGCCGCTGCAAAGCCAGCTTGTCGCCGCGAAGATCAATACCGTCGCTTGATTTGAAAGAGTCAGCCAGAAATTCAATGATCGCATGGTCAAAATCTTCACCACCAAGGAATGTATCACCATTGGTAGATTTGACCTCGAACACGCCATCGCCAACCTCGAGGATGGAAACATCAAAGGTTCCGCCACCAAGGTCATAAACGGCAACAATGCCTGATCCCTTGCGATCAAGGCCATAGGCCAGCGCGGCCGCTGTTGGCTCGTTGATGATCCGCAACACCTCAAGACCGGCAATTTTGCCAGCATCCTTTGTCGCCTGACGCTGGGCATCATTGAAATAGGCTGGAACGGTGATCACAGCCTGCGTCACGGTTTCACCAAGATAGGCCTCGGCATCTTCTTTTAGTTTGCGAAGAACAAAGCTAGAGATTTGGCTGGGCGAATATTCTTCACCTTCAACCTTTACCCACGCATCACCATTTTTGGCGCCAACCAGTTCGAATGGCACCAGATCGGCAAACGCCTTGGTGGATTTGTCCTTGAAGCGGCGACCAATCAGACGCTTGATCGCAAAAAGTGTGTTTTCAGAATTTGTAACCGCCTGACGCTTGGCCGCTTGGCCAACCAGACGTTCACCATTTGCAAATGCCACCATTGACGGCGTTGTTCTCGCGCCTTCGGCATTTTCGATCACCCGTGGCTCGGATCCGTCCATGACAGCAACACAGGAATTTGTGGTTCCCAAATCAATACCAATAACTTTCGCCATATCTAAAGCTCCTTTCCCTGACCACTCATTGCCAAACCTGTTTTAAGGTGACGCTGATAGAGTGGCCCTTTAAGACATTTCGTTCCCATAAGCAGACCTTACGGGGGCGTAACCGGCGTTTAACGCACCGGTTCTGTCACTACTGTTCAACTATCGTCCATATAGGACTTATTATTTCGGTTACAAGAGGGAGTAAGTTTGACAAGAGAAACTGCCAAACCTAGGTATTACCGCGGTTGCAGCTATACCGTTTCCACCCCCATTTAGTCATATTTACGCGGTATTCCCTATGCTGAGATCAAGTGATGATCCGGCAAATTTCCCATCCCTATTCATCTGTTTTTTGCGGATCACCGTCGCTGGGCGCGGCTGTATCACCGGCCTTTGAGACGCCAACCATCGCTGGACGTAGCAGCCGGTCATGTAAAACATACCCATGCTGGACAACCTCGAGGACAACACCACTTGGCTGATCATTTGTTGGCACTTCAAACATTGCCTGATGCAGGTTATAGTCAAACTTCTCGTTCAGCGGCTCAACCCGCTTGATCCCATGCTTTTCAATGACGGACTGCAATTCAGTCCAGCTAAGCTGAATCCCGGTGATGAGCGATTTCATCGTCTCGTCGGCCTGACCAAGATCATCTGGTGCCGAGTCAATCACCCGCGCCAGATTATCAATCGCACCGACGAGGTCACGCGCAAACGGCGTATGGCCATATTTGCGGACATTCGCCGCTTCACGCTCGCTACGGCGGCGCATATTTTCAGTATCTGCCAAGGCGCGTAACAGCTGGTCTTTCAGCTGATCGCGTTCAGCCATTAGTGCCGATAGCGGGTCGTGTGAACCAGCATCTTCATCAATCGACGAGGCAGCGTTTGGTTGCCCACTGGTGGCAGCAATCAAATCATCCAGCGCTTCGTTGCTAGGTGTATCGCTACTGGGTGTATCGCTGCTGGGTGTATCACTCGCAGCATTTCCAGAGTGATTGCTGGCCTGCGCACCGTGATCATCTGCCGCCGCCGGTGCGTCGGTGCCAGAACCGGCTGTCTGATCGCTATCAGGATCGCTGTCGGGTCCGTCCGTGCTATTCTTTTGGTCTATCATTTTTAAGTCCTTTTTGCATCCATCTGCGGATTGCTAGCCTTATCTAGTGATCCAAAACGGCTTCGCCAAGAGTAAAACGTCAAAAAATTGTTATTTTGCCGCGCGCCTTTACCCAAAGCCTGTGCCAGCTCTTTCCTCTGCCAGCACTCATTGATCATGTAATCTCACGCTAGCGGACAAGTTGTTGTTTCTTTTGCTGACTTATGAGACATTAAATACTGTCTTCAGGATCAGGTTCAAGATTAGGTTCATGCTAGGTCTTTAGTATGGTATGTGGTGCGTTACGGCGTGAAATCATGATGAGCCCGAATAGACCAATGAATGGTTGGATAAGCCTATTATGCAAAATGCGCAAATCTGGAAATCAATTGAGGCGCTGTGTGACGAAGCCGAAGCGGTCATAAAAGACGGTAACCCAATGATGGCTGTGGTTAAATCGACAGCACCACCTGCGATGGCCAAACAGCAGGTAAGAGGCGGCGCCTTCACCAAACCTGATGCCGAACCTGATACCAAACCTGATACCAGTGCCACTATTGCCATTTTGCCAAGCGAGCCCGCACCGCCTAGGGTCACTGTTATTGGCAAGAGCAGCAGCATATCGGCTGAGGATACATCTCTATCAAATTCAACCATGGCCGAGATTGCCGCAGCAATTGATCGGGCTAGCAAATCATCCCAAGGCCAGATCATGGATCCAGATCCACAACCGATTAGCGATCAACTCCGTCGGGATTTGATGGCCGAGGTCAGTGATGCTGTGCGGGCTGTTTTGGCAAAGGAACTGCCGCATATGGTGCGCCATGCCGTATCTGACTCGCTTTATAGTCTGCTAACCGTGTCATCGCCGGACGTGGGGGGGAAATCGGACGATATACGACAGGCGGCACTGGAGAGCCGACCAGCCAACAGAAAACCTGTGAAAAAAAGAGCAACAGCCAAAAAAGCGGCGACCAAAAAGGCAGCAGCCAAGAAGGCAGCGGCAAAAAAAACCGCCCAGAAAACGACCCAGAAAGAATAACCGGAACGGCGGCCTTAGAACGCCTTTAATCACCTCAGCCGATCTATCTATGTACCCCCGATCTTTCCCGTATAATAAAGCCAGCCAGCATCACCTTTTTAGAAATGGCGCGATCAGACATGGCGGGCAACCTACGAAAAACCCTTTCTTTTTGACGATTAATTTATCGCTAACGATTTATTAGTCATTATCACCCTATGATTTCATCGGGACGATAATCGCCGTTGCCTTGGCATTGATGGAGATTAAATAAATGGACCAAACCTGCCCGCATTGCAAAAACTTGTGGTGTTGCCGGAACTGATCCGAAATTATCGGAATATGCCAATCCGATGTCACAGTTGCGAGACGGCATTTTTTCTGCCAGATGAGGCGGTGGATAAAATCAATGGCGCGGTTGTGAAACGGCGCTGCAAATCCTGCAAATTATCGGTTTATCTGCCAAAACTGGCCCATAGCAATTTATCCTTGCGGTTTTTCTGCCCGAATTGCGCCGTGCCCTTATCATTTCATCGACCCAGTTTTTTATCAAGCTGGCGCGGCATTATGGTGGCAGGCGCGAGCGGCATTGCCATTGGCGCAATTGGATTTAAGCTTGCGCCCACCTCTTTTGACATCGCCGAGGGCCATACAAAAACGCTTTATGATATGGCGATCACCTATGTTACCACGATCAAAATCTGGGTGGGCACATTGGGTGGCGCATCATAGATAGCCGCCCTGCGACACGCGATCCCATAGGACACCAAACTTTATCGGCGCCAATCCCTATCTGCCAAGAACCCGATCAATCGCTTTGCTGGTATAATCAACCATCGGGATGATCCGCGCATAATTCATGTGACGCGGCCCCAACACACCAATCGCCCCGATAATTGAGCGATCATTGTTGCGGTAGGGCGCAATCACCAGCGAACAGCCAGTACTGGCAAATAGATTATTTTCAGCACCGATAAATATTTTTACACCATCACCATCGCGCGTCGCATCAAGCAGACGAAGCGCATTTTCACGCGCCTCTAACGCATCAAATAGCCCCCGAACCTCGACGAGCCCATCGAAGGCTTGGATATCTTCAAGAAGATTGGCCTGACCGCGCAAAATTAGCGCCGCACCATCACCGCCAATGCCATCCGACCAAATCCCAAGCCCCTGTTCGACCAGCGCAGTAGTTAATTCGTCAAGCTCGGCCTTATGCTGGGCGATCTCGCTTCGGATCAATGTTGCCGCATGGACCATGCTGTTATTCTTCAGCTTTGCATTCATGTAATTAGCCGCCCGGGTCATTGCCGATGATGGCAGGCCAACCGGCAAATCAATGAGCCGGTTTTCTACCTGCCCGTCAGAGCGAACCAGAACCGCAAGCGCGCGATCGACGCCAATCGGGACAAATTCAAAATGCTGTAATTCATCCTCGCTACTGGGCGAAAGCACGAGGCTGGCACAATTGGAAAGCCCCGACAGAGTTTTGCTGGTTTTATCCAAAAGCTGATTGAGGCTGATACCGCGCGCTGCACATTCGCTGTCAATTGACTGGCGCTGTTCGGGCGGGATGTCACGATTAAATTCCATCAACCCGTCAACGAAAAGTCGCAGGCCAGTTTCGGTTGGCACGCGCCCCGCCGACGTGTGCGGTGCATATAGCAAACCGGCATCTTCAAGGTCGCTCATCTTGCTGCGGATTGACGCTGGCGAAAAATCAAACTTGCCCGATCTTGCCAGTCGGCTAGATCCAACGGGCAAGCCATCTTCCAGATAAGCCGAGACCAGCTCATGGAATATTTCCAAGCTGCGCGGCTTAAGGCCCTTTACACTAGCTTCTGTCATAGTAGAAATTTATGATAGGCCAAGCCATTTGGTCAATCGAAGAAACGGGGGGCTGGTAAATTACCTTATCCCTTTACTTCGCCGGTATATCGCTTTAACCAGCTTGAGAACTGCAATATAGGAATTTTATCATGTCACGCCCTTCTGGCCGCGCGATCGACGCGCTTCGCTCTGTTACTCTGGAACCTTCCATATCGCTTCATGCGGAAGGCTCATGCTATGCCAAATTTGGCAATACGCATGTGCTTTGCACTGCGTCGATTGACGAACGTGTTCCGCCGTTTCTGCGGAATAGTGGCAAGGGCTGGGTAACGGCTGAATACGGTATGCTGCCGCGCTCGACCCATAGCCGCATTGACCGCGAGGCGGCACGCGGAAAACAGGGCGGCCGCACCCTTGAAATTCAGCGTTTAATCGGCCGGTCACTGCGCGCTGTAACCAATCTTAGCGCACTTGGTGAGCGCCAGATCAAAATCGATTGTGATGTCATACAGGCAGATGGCGGCACCCGCACTGCGTCGATCACCGGTGCATGGGTTGCGCTGCGGATCGCCTGCGAGCGATTACTGCTCGCCGGTGCCATTACAACGATGCCCTTAACCGGTCAGGTAGCCGCTATTTCATGCGGTATCTATAAAGGCCAAGCCGTCCTTGATCTCGATTATGACGAGGATAGTGCCGCCGAAATTGATGCCAATTTCATTTTAACCGCCGATGGTGAACTGGTTGAGATTCAAGCTACCGGCGAAGAGCACCCATTCTCACGCGCAAGCCTGAATGAAATGCTCGATCTGGCGGAATCTGGATGCAACAGCCTGTTTGAACTGCAACGCCGCGCCGTTCAGGACGCCGGACTTTAGGAACCAAGCCATAAAGGCGCCGATAGAAGAAAGTGCCGTGCATGACTGATCGCCTTTTCACTGAAGACACGCTTGTCATTGCCACCCATAATGCTGGCAAGATGCGCGAGATTAAGGCGCTGTTTGCAGGTTTTGGCATCAATATCCTATCGGCGGCTGACCTTGGCCTTGACGAGCCGGATGAAACTGAGACCAGCTTTACCGGCAATGCGCTGTTAAAGGCACGCGCTGCAGCCATGCGGGCGGGACAACCGGCGCTGGCGGATGATTCCGGTCTTTGTGTCAACGCGCTTGACGGGGCGCCAGGGATTTATTCAGCGCGTTGGGCAGGGCCAGATCGTGACTTTTCGCTGGCAATGACCGCCGTCGAAACAGCGCTTACCAACACCGGCAATAGTGATCAGGGCGCTGAATTTGTCTGTGCGCTGGCACTGGTCTGGCCGGACGGAGATGAGGTCTGTGTCGAGGGCAGGGTTAAAGGCCAGATTACCTTTCCGCCACGCGGCATACATGGCTTTGGTTATGATCCGATTTTCCAGCCTGACGGCCATCAGATCAGTTTTGGTGAAATGGACCCAGACGCCAAGCACGCCATGAGTCACCGGGCCGATGCTTTTGCCCAATTGCTGGCCCGTTGTTTTGGCAAAGCCGATGGGATTTAAGCCAAAATTACCCGCTAGCAACCCTGCTAACCGGCCTTTTGCCCTCTATATTCATTGGCCTTTCTGCCGCGCAAAATGTCCATATTGCGATTTCAATTCGCATGTCAGCGATCATGTGGACGCCACGGTTTTCGGTGACGCGCTTTGTACCGAGATGGATTATATGGCGTCATTGATGCCCATACGGCCAGCACTTTCCAGCCTTTTTTTTGGGGGCGGCACACCCTCATTAATGCCGCCGACGCTGGTTGAACGACTGATCTGTCATGCCGATCATCTTTTTGGATTTACCGCTGATGTTGAAATTACTGCCGAAGCCAACCCAACATCGGTTGAGGCCGAAGCCATGCTTGGGTTCCGAAATGCCGGCGTAAACCGCGTTTCAATGGGTGTCCAATCACTTGATGATGCCAGTCTGAAATTTCTTGGTCGTGAACATTCAGCTGCAGATGCGCTTTATGCGCTGGAGAAGGTTCGCAGCGCCTTTGACCGGGTCTCGATTGATTTGATTTATGCACTGCCCGATCAGAATGCCAAACAGTGGCAAGAAATGCTGTCACGGGCGCTGGGGCTTGGGCTTAGGCATTTGTCGCTTTACCAGCTGACCATCGAGGCTGGCACAGTCTTTCACACAAGAGAGCGGCGCGGCGAAATCATGGTGCTTGACGATGATAGGGCGGCTGATCTTTATGAGATGACCCAGCAAATGACCGCAGCTGCCGGATTGCCCGCCTATGAAATTTCCAATCATGCCGCCGCTGGCGAGGAATGCCAGCATAATCTGACCTATTGGCAAGCTGGTGATTGGCTTGGCATTGGGCCAGGCGCGCATGGCCGGTTTGCGCTTTTTGACGCCGCCAAAGACCACAACATCCGCACCGCCACCATGACGCGGCGCAGTCCGGCAGGCTGGCTAGATGCAGTCGCCAAAAACCGCCATGGCATCGAAAGCCTGCAGGCAGAAACGCCAGCGGATTGGGCAAGCGAAATGGTGATGATGGGGCTCCGCCTGACCAGCGGTATTAACCTTGGCGTGATCGAAAATCTTTGTGGGCCCTCGAATGAATGGATTGATGCTGATGGGGTAACACAGGCAGTTGCAGCCGGGTGGCTGTACCGATCACCAGACGGATCACAGCTTATCGCAACCGATGAGGGGCGGTTACGACTAAATCATATTCTATCGACGATTCTTTGCTAGACGCCCTGATAAAACACCAATGCAGAACCGGAGGGAAATCTGGGAGGAAAATCTGGGGAAAAAATCTGGTTAATAAAAACGCGGCAGGTTTTTAAATCCGGTTTGGTGCCGGGCGAATAATCTTGGATTGACCCTTGTCGATTTTCCGCAATTCAAAACTACGGACATTACGACCATTGGGAAGCAGCCGAAACGCACCGCTATAGCCTTGAAAGCCACTATTGGTAACAAGCTGTTTCGCCCAATCACGATCCGCTGATTTAGCCAGTGCCGCAACCAACGCCATTGCATCGAAACCGACACGGGCGAGCTGACCCGCAGGTTCAGGCCAGATCTCTTTCCAATCAGCATCAAAACGAAGATCAAGATTGCTTGGCCGGGTCGAAAATAGCGCACCCTGTAATGACGGCTCGCCCAAAAGCTGTTGCTGGTTCCACAGCGCATTTCCAAGATAAAGCGCCCGATCCGGCCCAACATCATAATAGGCCAAAACCGGCGCTGTACGTAATGCAAACGCCGGATCACCGGCAAAAATCACCGCATCAAACGGGCTATCCGGCAGGGGCGCATCATCAACCGGCGGCACATAACGGGTAAAATCCCTGATCGCATTTTTAAGGTTTGTTTCATCGGCAAGCTCACCATCACTTAATACACGCACCGCTTCAGGCTTTAATCCAAAGTCAGCAAGACGCTGGCTGGCATGGTTAAGCAGACGCTGGCCAAAAAGTGAGTTTTGACCAATCAAAGCAAACCGCCGTTTACCCGCACTGACCGCGTGCCCAAGCAGCCCATCAAGCTGTTGCTCGGGAAGATAGCCAAGCAACCAACGATCATTGCCCGCCACATCGACATTGTTTGAAAGCAACAGCATTGGCGGTCGACTGGCCGCATCATTGACCTGATCGATTACCACACGGGCCTGTTTAACGGCTTCGGTAAATAATGGGCCGATGAAAATATCCACATCATTTTCGATACCGGTCATCGCCGCATTGCCAGCCGCTTCACCAGCTTTCGTATCAAGGAACAAAACCTCAATTTTAGGATTATTGATCTTGAATAATGCCATCTCGACGCTTTGACGAATTTCGGCACCAAGAGTCGCATATTCACCGCTAAGCGGCACCAAAAGCCCAACCCGAATGACCCCATCAGCCTTTGGCGGCATCTCAAAAACTGGCTCATATGCCAACGGTTTCACCCGGCTTGACAGCAATGCAAAAGCTGCCTCTAGCGCATCATCACCCAGTGACGGATCCTTGCCAACCGGTATGGGGGTTTCAATGACCGGCGCTTTTTCATTTTTTCCCTGAAATTCCCAGATAATCGTATCCATCAAAGCCCGTGCGGCGGCCATCTCAGTTGCATCATCCTGTTTTGGCATTTCTGACAGGTTATCTGGCTGGGTTTGGGTCGTTTCTGATAGCGGCGCTGGCTGTTCCAAAGATGAGGAGCCGGCCGTATTTTTGCCGATTTTTGATGATGGCGCTGGCGCGGCCACATTGGCCAAAAGTGGCTTATTAGAGGGTAATGTTGCCGGTTGACACGCCGCCAGCCCAATCACGACCATGCCGGTGGCAATTAAGTTTGCTAGGGTTGCGGCTAGGTTTACTGCCTCTCGATATGACCGGCTGACATTGATCCGGCATTGCGGCAAAAACTTTACGCAGTGATGATCACATATTCGGTCAAACAGATTTTTCATGCCCGGATAATCCTATCAAATTTTGACAATTTTTGGGCAGCATTTTTGCGCGTGATTTATCATGCCGCCTTTTTCCGGCTTTGTCATTATTTCGAATATGATCAACGCGCATTATCCGCTTGTTAGGCCCTGTGCCATCGCCCATACTGCCCCCAAATCAGCATAGCGTCAGCAACGGAGTCATTATGACACAAAGCCGAGGGCAATTAGCGGTCATCGCAACACCGATTGGCAATCTTGGAGATCTGTCGCCGCGTGCCGCCGAATGGTTGCAAAAGGCTGATATACTTGCGTGTGAAGATACTAGAATGACGCGAAAGTTGCTGACCTTAACGGGATTGCGCACGTCGGCTAAATTCATGCCCTATCACGATCACAATGGCAAAACTATGCGGCCAAAACTGATTGACGCAATGGCTAGCGGCAAGCTGGTAGCGCTTGTCAGTGACGCTGGCACGCCGCTGGTATCGGATCCGGGCTATAAACTGGTCGCCGCTTGTCATGACGCAGATATTCCCGTGACAGCGATCCCCGGCCCAAGCGCCGTTCTAGCCAGTCTTGCGGCCGCAGGCCTGCCAAGTGACCGGTTCCTATTTGCCGGATTTGTGCCGCATGGACAAAAGGCGGCGCGGACCGCCTTCACTGAATTTGCCGATCTGAATGTGACTAGCATCTGGTTTGAATCACCGCGACGGCTTGGCGCAACATTGCAAATCATGATCGAGATATTTGGCGACCGGATGGCGGTTGTGGCACGCGAATTAACCAAATTACATGAAAATTTTCACCGGGACACACTGGCATCGTTGGCTGAATTCTATGCACAGGCATTGCCACCAAAAGGCGAAATAGTCATTTTGGTCAGCGGCATTATCAAGGATGAAGAAGAATTTGATGCGGCGACGCTAACCGCTATGTTGCGTGCAGAAATGCAAGCGACGAGCCTTCGCGATGCGGTGCAAACCGTCACCCAAATTTCTGGCCAGCCACGTAAAATGATCTATTCACTTGCCATCGATCTTAACAAGAGAAATTGATCCCTTGTCAAATGCGCTATCATGCCAAATCAAACGGTAAATCAGCCG
>Ga0129342_1000862_pt1 | contig 13379 bp, 13 predicted proteins | sample CPBDNA_5_FD_94426 | JGI IMG/M metagenome (GOLD analysis project Ga0129342, IMG submission 94426) | Freshwater to marine salinity gradient microbial communities from Chesapeake Bay, USA - CPBay_Sum_15_0.2_DNA | ecosystem: Environmental > Aquatic > Marine > Coastal | place: USA: Chesapeake Bay...
ATAGAAAAAATAGTAAATATTGAATTAAAATGTGATAATTGTAATAATAATTTTATTAGTAAAGATCTTCATAGTCATAAAAATAAAATAAAGGCGCTTTGTAAAGATTGTAATTTAACAAACAATATTTTCAAAATAAGAACATATAAAAATTTAGCTAATAAAACAATTTGTTATCAATCTAAGTTTGAATTAAAATTTATTAGGTATTGTAATGAAAATAAAATATTAGTAATTAATGGACCTAAGATTGAATATAATAGAAGTAATAGTAAAAAAATTCATACTTATAAAATTGATTTTGCTATTCCAAAATTAAAATTATTAATTGAAATAAAAGATAACCATATTTGGCACAAAGAACAAGTTCAAACTGGAAAATGGAATGAAAAAGTTAATGGGGTTGAAAAATTTTTACAAAATAATTCTATATATTGTAATGTAGTATATGAAAAATATATAATTATATATCCAAAAAACTATGTAGAAGAATGTAAAAATATTTTAGATGATTATTGGAAATATGGGAATATATAAAAATAAAAGCATAATTAATTATTCAATATATAATAAGATATAGTCTGAGCTGTATAGAAATATACAGAAGCATTGATTAGTAGTCTTTGCGATAACAAAATGGGAACTTTTGATATTTCTGTTTTAAGTATTGAAGACGGTATTTTTGAAGTTAAGGCAACGGCCGGAGATACACATTTAGGCGGTGAGGATTTTGACAATCGTCTTGTCAGTCATTTTGCTCAAGAATTTAAACGTAAACATAAGAAAGATTTAACTGGGAATCCGCGGGCAATGAGAAGACTTAGAACTGCATGTGAAAGAGCTAAGAGAACATTATCTAGTGCTACACAATCATCTATTGAAATCGATTCACTTTTTGAAGGAGTTGATTTTTATTCATCACTTACGAGAGCGCGTTTTGAAGAATTATGTGGTGATTTATTTAGAAATACTATTACACCAGTAGAAAAAGTAATGAAAGATGCTAAATTATCTAAAAATCAAATTGATGAAATTGTTTTAGTTGGTGGTTCAACTAGAATTCCAAAAATTCAACAATTAATTTCTGATTTTTTTAATGGAAAAGAACCTTCTAAGTCAATTAATCCAGATGAAGCTGTAGCTTATGGAGCAGCAGTTCAAGCATCTATTCTTGCTGGCAATAAATCTGAAAAAACAGAAGATTTACTTCTATTAGATGTAGCACCTCTATCACTTGGATTAGAAACTGCTGGAGAAGTAATGACTGTATTAATCCCTAGAAATACAACTATTCCTACAAAGAAATCTCAAACATTTTCAACATATGCTGATAATCAACCAGCTGTAACTATTCAAGTATTTGAAGGAGAACGTGCTAGAACAAAAGATAATAATAAATTAGGAGAATTTACACTTGCTGATATTCCACCTATGCCAAGAGGTGTTCCTCAAATTGAAGTTTCATTTGATATTGATGCTAATGGTATTTTAAATGTTACAGCTCTTGAAAAATCAACCGGAAAATCTAATAATGTTACTATTAAGAATGATGGCTCTAGACTTTCAAAAGAAGATATTGAACGTATGACTAATGATGCTGAAACATATGCTAAAGAAGATGCTGAATTTAAAGAAAAAGTAGAAGCTAAAAATGGATTGGAAAATTATTGCTTTTCAATTAAAAATAATATTAACGATGAAAAATTAAAAGATAATATTCCAGAAGATGATAAAAAAATGGTCGAAGAAAAGATTGATGATACACTTAAATGGTTAGAAGCTAATAATTCTGCTCCTAAAGAAGAATATGAATCTAAGAGAAAAGAATTAGAAGAAACATTCAAACCTATTATGGATAAACTAATGCCATCGGGAATGCCTTCAACAACAGAAAATACTAATTCGGGACCTAATATTGAAGAAGTTGATTGATTAATAATTTATTAAATATATATTTATTAATTAGTAAATATATATATATTTAAACAAATCTTTGTAATTCTAATGTTTTACCTCTTGTGCTTGAATTAGAAGGTAAAGCCAATAAAGCATACATATTACTAGCATCTCTTTTATATTTTAAATAACTTATTGCTTCTTTATACACTTGTTCAATAGCATAACTTTCAACTAAAGCATTTAAATCTCTTATTTGCTCTCTAATATTTGTTTCTAGATTGAGAGAATTTTGTAAAAAAACACTACGCATAATTATTTTTAATTCATCTTCATCTTGTAATCCAATTACAAATTCACCATTTGATTTATCAAATACTCCTTTTCTTATGTTATTTTGTAATATATTAATATTTTCACTACTGAAATATGCTAATGATAAAGGTGTGTTCATCCAGTTACCAGTCATTGCATCTCTAAAAGCTGCTGTTGTATGAACTGGTATTTTATCAGATAATTCAAATTGATTATTTAAAGTTGGGCTTATTATATCTATTCTTCCATTTGTAGTTGGATAATTTGTAAAACCTTGTTGAGTCATTATATAAATTGATAGAAAAAATAAAATTATTAATTACTAAACTATTAATTTTAAAATCTTATTTTATATAAATATTATATATGTCATTTCAAAAAATAACTATTATAGTTGCGACTATTATTTTAATATGTTGTCTTGTTGTTATTGGGTTTTTTTTAGCAAAAAATAGATATCAAAATAACCAGTGGAAACCTGATGTAGGAGATTGTCCAGATTATTTTGTAAAAGTTGATGACCCATCTAAACCAAATACTTGTAAACCAGAACATTTAGATATGTTTGATAGTAATTGTCATCTCTCTAAAGGACAAGACTTTACTAATATGAAAGTATGTCAAAAATTAAGTTGGGCTAATAAATGTAATGTAAAATGGGATGGTATAACAAATGATGATCCTACAATAAAAAAATGTAAATAAATATATATAATGAATTTTCAACAAATTGTTATTATTGTTGCTACAATAATCTTAATTTTAATGTTAATAATTATTGGTTATTCATTGGCAAAACATAGAAATAATCAAACCTTTCCTCCTGCTTCCTCTGAATGCCCAGATTTTTGGGTATCAACAGATAAAGGTTGTGAAAATCCTAAAAATTTAGGCAATTGCGGAAAAGGTCCTTTCGATTTTAGTCAACGTAGATATAAAGGTCACGACGGTAACTGTAATAAAGCAAGATGGGCAAGAAATTGTCAAGTAACATGGGGTGGAATTACAAATAATGATCACCTAAATAAATGTAGATAAAAAAGTTATATAAATTTATAATAGTATAATATATTAATTATATTAATGAATCTTGATATGATTAATAATTTACCTAATGATATTATTGACTATATATTTACTTTACTATCACCAAAAAGTAAGATAGAATCTTATATTCGAGATATTATTAGAAAAGATTATATTTTCTTATTTAAAACAATATTTTATAGAAATTTATCACATTGGATGCTAATGACGAATTATCCTTACTCTAAAAATATTGTATTTAAAAATTATTTAGCATTTTTAAAGTATTATGCGGAAAAAAATTCATCTTCAAAATGTTTAAATTTTATAAATAAACATTATAAAAGTGATAATTTAAAATCACATAAATATAAATTTTCAAAAAATATTAAATGGACAAACTAAATTATAACAAAATATTAAATAGAGAAAATATTTCAAATAAAATAATTGATATTTTACATCATTTCAATAATAATAAAAATGATTTATCTATTAAAAGAGGAATATATATTTATGGCGAATCAGGAAGTGGAAAAACCTTTTTTATTAATAATCTTCTTAGAAAACTTAATTATGATATTATATATTTTGATTCTAGTGATTCCAGAAATAAAAGCATTTTAGATATTATTACAAAATATAATATGGGCACATCTAACATTCTCTCTCTCTTTAAAAAAGAAAAACGTAATATTGCGATAATAATGGATGAAATTGATGGAATGAATAATGGAGATAAAGGAGGTATAAATTCATTAATAAAGCTTATTAGACCAAAAAAAACAAAAAAACAAAAAACAGAAGAAATAACTAACAATATTATAATATGTATTAGTAATTATCAAGTGGATAAAAAAATCAAGGAACTTATGAAAATTTGCCATAGTTTTGAATTAAAATCTCCAACAGATAATGAAATAAAAGAAATTATAAAAAATCAAATACCTAAATTATATAATGATAAAAAATTATTAGATAAATCTATTAATTATTGTAATAATAATTTAAGAAAAATAAATTTATTATATAAATTTTATATTAATAATATTAATAATTTAGAATATTTCAAGAATATTATACATATTAATAATAGTAAAAAAATAGATTATGATACAAAAAATATCACATCTATTCTAATAAATAATAAATATAATATTGAAGAACAAAGTTATCTAATTAATGAAAATGATAGAACTATAATTGGTTTATTATTTCATGAAAATATTATTGATCAATTACAAAAATTTAAAAATAAAAATAGTGCTATTTCAATATATTTAAAAATTTTAAATAATACATGTTATGGTGATTATATAGATAGAATTACATTTCAAAAACAAATTTGGCAATTTAATGAAATGAGTTCTATTATAAAAATTTTAAGTAACAATTACGAGTATCATAATTATTTGGAAAATAACTCACTTACAATAGATAAAATTAAAGATATACGATTTACTAAAGTTCTTACAAAATACAGCACTGAATATAACAATTCTTTATTTCTTCAAGATTTATCAAAATTTTTATCAATGGATAAAAAAGATACTATATCATTTTTTAAGTATTTAAGATGTAATTATAGTATCGAAAATATTCAAGATATATTAGAATTATATGAAATAAATAATCTTGAGATTAACAGAATTTATAGATATATAGATAAAAATAATAAAAATACTAATTCTATTAGTGAATATGATTTAGATAATGAATTTTAAATAAATATTTATAAATAATATTATTTATTTAGATAATTATGAATAAAGAATTTTATATGCCTTATGATCAAATACATCATTAGGAAATAGAAGATTATATTTATTATACCAATCTGTAATGATACTTTCTTCAAGAACTACATTTTTATGTTTCATATATGACTCTGGAGATTGATAATAAAGAAAATTTGGAGTTCTTTTATTATATGACCGTTTACCATTTGAATCCATAATATCACTAGCGTCCGTTACTTTAAAAAACCGCTTTTCTTCATAAGTACCAACTCGCCATGGATACTCTGCACCAGTTACAGCGTCTACAATTCGCTGCCCTTCAATATTTGATGGATAATAACTATTTTTATAATTAAAAAAACCGACATTATATTCTAAATCATTATTAATAGAATCTGTCATATTTTATTATAATTTGTTATTAATATTTTTTTATATAGTTTTACTTATCTTTATAAATAAGTTATTTACTTGTTAATTTGATTTATAATTTCTCTATCTTCATCTGTAATATCATTAATAGTATTATTCATTGATTTACTATTCTTATCAACCTCGCTATTATTATTTTGGATATTTACATTATCACTATTTTGCTTATTTCTATAAGATTGAATAATACTTTCTTGAACCATAATTTTTTTTGTTAATTCTTGAATTTTTTGATTTTGTTGTTTTAAAATTTCTACTATTTGTTCATTATTTAAGACAACTTGTTTTCCATTTTGTTCTACAATTATTTTTCCTTCATTATTTTTTCTTGCTTCTTCAACCATTTTTTTTCTCTCTTCTGCTATTTTATTTGTTTGTCTCAATACTTCTGGTTTATTCATTGGTTTACCAAAATCATATTTTTCTAACTCATCATCAACATTCATAAAAAATTCTTTTAATTCTTTACTTTTAACAAAATCTTCTACTTTTTTATCAGATGGTTTACAATAATTAGGATGTGGATTATCTAGTAATCTTTTTTTGTCAAATGTATTATGTATATGAGAAAATACTAAAATTGTTTTTTTTGGCTCTAATTGAACAAAAGGAACTGTATAGTTTTTCAAAAAATGCTTTTCCTCTGCTAAAGCAGCATTATCATCATAAGAATGTTTATTTAATAATTCTTTTTTAAATGCAAACGTTCCAGCTGTTGCATGATTAGGACCATAAGGACCAAATTGATACATTTGGTTAATATGTTTAAAATATATATATATTTCACTAGCACCAGCACATAATGCTTTTGGATGTGATAATAACATTTCAACTGAATGACTTACACGTTCTGGTGGATAATAATCATCATCATCCATATATACAATAATATCACCTGAACATTTTTCATGCATAATATTTCTTTTTTTTCCCAAAACCATTTGTTCCTCATATTTATAATATTTAACTTGAGGAATATCCTTTACTAAATCTTCTATTTTATCGGTTCCATCATCAATAATAATCCATTCCATCTTATCTTTTGGATATGTTTGATGTTCAAAACATTTTATCAATGTTTTTATAAATGGTCTTCTATTAAATGTTGGAGTACAAATACTAACTAATGGTTTAATTAAATGAGTCGGTTTTTTTGGTTTTTTTCCCATATTATATATTTATTTAGTTAAGATTTTTTTATATTATAATTATTATATTATACATTATAATAGTTATAATAGTTATAATCTATAATAGTTATATTATCATACTTATTATGCTTAATATTAAAGTCAACCCAACAAAAAACATATACATATTTTTATTTTCTTGAGCATTCTTACTAATTGCTTTGTATCCTCCGGCAAAATAACCTACAAACATTAATTTTATCATTGTAATAATATTGTAAATCAAAGAGTTATACGATGTTAATATTATAATTAATGCTATAAATGCTATTGGAAGCAAACTTGTGTAAACTATACTTGTTATTGGAAAAAATATTACTTCAAATGGTATTAAAAATATAAATGGAAAAAAGAAATTTACTACTATTAATAATATTAAACTTAAAAATATTAAATATAATAAATTATAAGGTAAACTTGTTGTTAATAAGTTATAAATATATACAAATGAACTTGAAAATCCTGATAATAATACGATTCCTAATATTAATGGTATTCCAATAATAAATAATATTAAATTTCTATAATAAGGATTATTTGGCATAATATATTCTATTATTTGTAACAAATCTAATATTCTAGCATTATTTATTACATTTGTTTTTTCTGATACTGCTTTAAAATAATTAAAGAAATCTATAATTATTTCCATAATTGTTTTTATTATACCCTCCGCCATACCCGCTTGTAATCTTGTAAACCAAGTTAAAAAGTCAAATTTATATTTTTCAATAGGTAATCCTGTTGAAAATGAAAATCCATTTAATATTTTGTCTCTTCCTTTTAAATAACCATTCTGATCTAATTTTAAACCTTGACAAAATGGATATATTTCATTATTTTCTTGATAAAAATAATATGATGGAAACCATAAATCATTAAATGTTCTCTTTTTTCCATCTTTACCAATTGTAGTTAATACTCTACCACATGTTATTAAAAAACTTAAATTACTTGTAATTAATACTGTAAATATTATAGAAAATATTACTGTTGCTAAAATTAATATTCCAGATAATATTCTAGAACCAATAGAAGATTCATTTTCTTCGGTATCATTTTTACTAGGTATATTATCTATATTTTTTTCTAATCGTTTTTTATCTATTATATCATCTAGATCCAAATTATTACCAAATATATTATTTAAATTCGAATTATTACCAAATATATTATTTAAAGTATCTTTCATTATATATTTTGTATATAATAAATATCATTAAAAATATAATAAATTATATAAATATATTAAACATTATATATATTTATATGTATACATATCCTTATAATGAACAAGATTGAATCAGAGGTTAAATTAGATTTTCATAATGTTCTTATTAGACCTAAAAGAACTACCTTAAATAGTCGTTCTGAAATTGAATTAGATAGAACCTTTAAATTTAAATATAGTAATGTAGAATGGTATGGTAAACCTATTATTGCTGCTAATATGTCAACAACTGGAACATTTGAAATTTATAATACTTTAAGTAAACATAATATTATTACTGCTCTTCATAAATTTTATTCTATTGATGATTATTCAGAATTTAAAAAATCTTCCCCAAATCCTAACCTATTTATGATTTCAACTGGTATTGGCCAGGAATCTTTTGAAAAATTGAAATCTATTTTTCAAGTAATTGATTGTAATTGGATTTGTATTGATATTGCAAATGGATATATTTCTAAATTAATTGAATTTTGCGCAAAAGTTAGACAAGCTTTTCCTAATAAAATTATTATTGCCGGTAATGTTGTTACTAGAGAATTAGTTGAAGAATTAATATTAAATGGAAAGGTTGATATTGTAAAAGTTGGTATTGGACCTGGTTCAGCTTGCACTACAAGAATTAAAACTGGTGTTGGAATGCCTCAATTATCCGCTATTATTGAATGTGCTGATGCTGCTCATGGTGTTAAAGGGCATATAATTGGTGATGGTGGTATTACTTGTCCTGGAGATATGGGTAAAGCTTTTGGTGGAGGAGCTGATTTTGTTATGGCAGGTGGTATTTTTGCTGGTCATGAAGAAAATCCAGGAGAAATTATTGAAGAAAATGGAATTAAATATAAAATTTTTTATGGAATGAGTTCAAAACATGCTATGGAAACACATTATGGAAAAATGGATAATTATCGTTCATCGGAAGGAAGACATATTAAAATTAAATTTAAAGGTAATTTAGAAGATACAGTTTTAGATTATCTTGGTGGATTAAGAAGCACTTGCACTTATATTAATGCTAAAAATATAAAAGATATGAGTAAATGCACTACATTCATTAGAGTAACGCAACAAGTTAATAATATTTATGCTTAGTTTACAATATAATTTCTAAATTTAATTTTGATATTATATGATTTCTATCAAAATTATATAAATTATCTTTTTTAACTCCTTTACAAAAACTACTTATATAAGTAAAAGCATCTAAACCTCGTTTTCCAGAAGAATTTTCTCGATATAATAACCAATCATGCCACATATTATCATACATTGATACAAAAATATTATTATTTACTTTTTGAGCTCTACTAGCAAAATCTAATGAGTCATTTCTTATTGTTTCACTATCCCCAACTAATATTAACAATGGTGGTAATTTAGATAAAACTGAACTTGTTGCGTAATATGGGTTCGCTATTTTATTATTAAATAAATTTGGATCATTTAAATATATTCTAGCATCTTTTATAAAATATTCTGAATTTTTTGCAGGAGATAATTTAAATATTGGATCCCCAGTTTTCATATTTTCAGACCATGTTCTAGTTTTATATGAAGAAGTATTACAATTTAAATTTAGCCAAGGGCTAATTAAAAAACCACTTGAAAAATCATTAAAATATTTTAATAATGTTGACATTGTTATACAACCTCCTGAAGAATCGCCCCCTATAATAATATGTGAATATTGTTTTTCTAAAAACTTTTTTAATTTCATTATATCATCAATTTGTGATGGATAACTTTTTATAGGTGGTAATACAAAATCTGGAGCATATACATCATATCCTGTTAAATTACATAACATATAACAAAAAAATACATAAGATTCTTCCCTTGGTGATTCATATAAAAAACTTCCACCATGAATAAATATTATTGCTTTATTATTATTTCTCTCTACATTTTTTTTGTAAATATCTACATAACCTCTTCCTTCTTTCCATTCATTTAATAAATCATTTTCTTCTATACATGTTTTAACAATCTTATTTTTTATTTCATTATATTGACTATTATTTACTATATATTTCATTATAGTTTAGTAAAGAAATTTTATCTCTGTATTAATTATATGATAAATAATATAATTAATAATAAAAATATGAAACTCTATTTAAAAATATTTTTAATTTTACTATTGTTCTTATTTTTCTTATATTTAACAAATTGTTACACAAAAAGAGAGAATTTTGAACAAAATAATACTTCACAAAAGAATACAATAACAAAAAATATAAATAATATTGAAGTTCCCGCTGATTTTCTACCAACGCATCCTTGGACTAATGCTAAATCCGGTTTAGATATTGTTGATAATCCACAGGAACATTATCTTTATGAAGATGATAAAAAAGCTGAAAAATATGATAAAGATTCATCACAATTTACAAGGAGTTTTACATGTAGACCTTCTATAACTGGAGTATTTACTGACTGTGGTCCTTATTCATTTAACGCTTGCGGACCTATAAAACCAAGCACTTCTGATTATGATAAATCAAAAAATAAAAAACATAGAAAACATAGAAATGATAGAAATAAAGGTGAAGAAATTTCAATAAATTGTCATAGAAATATATGTCATCATGTATATCATCATAAAAATAAATGGGTAAATGATAATGATGATAATGATCATAATGATAATGATGATAATGACAATGATAATGACAATGATAATGACAATGATAATGACAATGATGATAATGATCGTTATAATGAATATGGATATAGAAAAATAAATAGAGATTTTAATCACAATAGACGGCATAGACACAATATTCGCGATTATCAAGATAGAAAAGATAGATATGATAATAGAAATCAAGATCAATTAGATTATGATGAATATATGAATGATTTAGATGGTTATTAACTTTATCTAGAAAACATTAAGCCAGCATTACCTGATTCAAATATTAATATATTATATCTTTCTTCCATTAAATGTAAATTATAGTTGTAATCATAAAGTCTCCATGTTGGTTTATTTACACCAATAGGATTACTATCGTCATCACATACTACTAATGTTTGAGTATTTGCATCAGCTGGAGGGGTATATGTTGAATATTCAAATTCTATAACTGAAAATTTACTTAAATTTACTGCTCCACTAGGTTGTAAATTAAAAGGACTTGTATCTAAACAAAAATTATAACAATAAAGAAAAGATTCTGAATAAGAACCATTTCTAATATATTTTTCTATCATATTATAAACCTCTGCTGGAAATGGATTTTCCCTATATTTTCCATCAAAAAGTAAAGCCCATGTTAACATTATATCCCTCTGATTTTGTGGTCTAATTGCTCCATATGTTCCTAATGGCATTGAACCTTGATTAAATGGTCTATTATTAGGAAATGCTTGACCAGGTAAAGGGCCTGCTGGTTCTAAAACACCATATTCCCAATTTGTATAATTACTCCATTCATTTCTTTGATCTACATCATCTCTTTGAAAATACCACATCCAATTAGCTACAAGTCCCATTGAATAAATCTTAGTTCTTTGATTTCCAGTAACATTGTAAAAATCATATTCATGAACTTCTCTTATCAAATACTTTTGCGGTTTAGATGCAAATATTCTTACTTCATCATCACTTAAAAAAGCATATGTTGATACTAAATGAATATCAGAAAACCAATCTGTTCTTTTATCAATATAAACATCATTATTTGTTTCATTTAAATGATTATTTGGTGGCGGGTGTAAAAATCTATAAAACTGATATGCTGGTATATTTTGATCTGGTCTAACATATTTACCCCTATTATTATCATCTATATTTGGTCTTAAAACATCTCTAATTACAAATAATTCTGTTATCGGTCTACATTCAATTTCAATTTGTAAATAATTATATTGTAATGCAACTAAAGGAAATGCCATTTTACTTGATAAAGTTGACCATATATTTATTGGTATATATATAGTCTCACTTGTTATTGATGGCTGGGGTCCACCTTGACTTTCAGGAATATAAATAGCGCTTGGATATACACCATTATTACCTGCTCCATAAATTGATTTACCACCATAAAAAGCTGGGTTTGTTAATTGAGAACCAAATTCTTTACTACCATTTCCAATTAATTGATTAAAAAAATCTTGTTTTGCTCCCGGAAAATCACGAGCAACCATATTCAATAAATATTGCCCCGTAAATTCTTGTATTAATTGCCCTCCCACTGTTAATCTAATATTTTTTATTATTTGGGCTCCTATATCACGTATCCATTTAAATTCATATGGTATTTGATTATTTTCATCATTTTCATGTAGTATAGGGCTCCATATATTTGGTAATTTAATCGCAATATAAGTATCCATTAGTAAATCAGCATATCTTGGAACTCTAAATGTGAAAACTGAATCTTCATTTAAACGAAGAGTTCTTAGACCAGAATAATCAATTCTAAATTTTTGTAAACCAAAATTAGTATATTTTGCATATGTTGTTTTAAAAAAAGTTTTTGAAGGATTCCCATTTACAATAACATTTAAATTACCATAAGCAACTAAATTTAATAAACCTCCTCCCATTTATATATAATTATTATTATTATTAATTATATATTTAACTATTTTATCACTATAATTATATATGGATACTGCCAATAATATAAAAAATAATGTTATTGATACTACCAAAAAAACTTTAAATAAAATGAATAATAATCAAATTATTATTATTGTTTCAATATTAATATTTATAACTATAGTTTTTGGTATTGTATATTATATTTACAGTATTTTAAGATTAAAAGGTCCTACTGGAGCTAATTGTACTAAAATGGATTTACTATATAAAAATTATCCGCCTATAAAATCTTTGAAATTTTCTAATAATCAAGATTATGATTTAAGAGACTATTATATTAAAACTGCCTTCAATGCTTGTAGTCCAGGAAATTTCAAAAATGATTTTGTAAATACTTGTGCTTTAGAAGCATGTATTAAACAAGGTGTTAGATGTCTAGACTTTGAAATTTATTCTATAAATGATAAACCTGTTATCGCTACATCATCTCAAAATGATTTTCATTTAAAAGAAACATTTAACTACGTATCCTTCTCTGATGCCTTAGATATTATTAATCAAAATGCATTTGACAGTAATTGTCCTAATCCCGATGATCCATTAATTTTACATTTTAGAATTAATTCAAACAATACAAAAATATATACTGAAATGTATAACTCATTAAAGAGTGCTTTACAATCTAAATTATTAGGAATTAATTATAGTTATGAAAATAATGGTCAAAATTTAGGAAAACTTCCAATTAAACAATTCTATAATAAGGTTATTATTATTGTCAATAGAGATAATCCTCTTTTTCAAAAAACTGAACTTGATGAACTTGTAAATCTTTCTAGTAGTAGTGTTTTTATGAGACAAACTAGATTTAGAGATGTATTATATAATCAAGACTATAATTTTGCTGATTTTAATAAAAGAAATATGACAATTGTTTTACCAGATAAATCAGGTGACCCAGTAAACCCTAATTTTTCTATGTGTCAAAAATTTGGTTG
>Ga0129342_1000863_pt1 | contig 13375 bp, 18 predicted proteins | sample CPBDNA_5_FD_94426 | JGI IMG/M metagenome (GOLD analysis project Ga0129342, IMG submission 94426) | Freshwater to marine salinity gradient microbial communities from Chesapeake Bay, USA - CPBay_Sum_15_0.2_DNA | ecosystem: Environmental > Aquatic > Marine > Coastal | place: USA: Chesapeake Bay...
CATGACCATAAAAATTCCTATGATTTTATTCATTAATTTTTTTATAACATTATCATTGTTTAAAGGAACGAATGATTTTCATGTGTGATTCTAAAAAATTAGAATACTGTTCTAGATGAAAATGTCAGATTTTCTCTCAACAATTTGTTGCTTGAGAGAGTCTGGAACATCTGGAATTGATGCTTTAGTTTGACCTGCAATAACACCTTGTGCTTCTTCTAAGATTGCTAATGTGTCTGCATTGGCTTCTCCGCCAATGTTCATGGAATCACCTAATTCTACTGATGAACCTGACATCACATCTCCAAGAATTGATGACAAGTCTTGCATTGATGCATTTGCCTCTGGCATGATTCCGTTAAGTGATGGGGCTAATCCTTTGATGACTGACATACATGGGCTAAGTGTGACCACTACATCTCCTAGTTCTGATACTGTGTCTAGTCTGAGTTTAACTTGCTCCATTGAAAGTTTGGCACCGCTAACCATGTTTTTCATTTTTCTAACTTGTGCTAGTTCATTTGCATATGCTTGTGCGTATGCATTCTTGTTACTTTTATGAGCATGAACGATTTTTTCAAAAATTTTATCATGTTTTACTTGTAATTTTTCATTGATTCCTTCTAATTTTGAGATTTGAAATTGTAATTTTTTCTGTGCAAAGTCGATTTTGTTCTTTAGTGGCTCATCTGGCTTTACTTTTCCCATAACTTTTTGAGAAATGCTTTCTTCCTGTGTTTTGTTCCAAGAGTTACTTATCATGTCTAATTCTCGATATTGGTCAAAAATTTTGTTTTAAAGAGATTTGTCACCGTAGATGGTGTCACTGGAGTGACAGATAGTTGTAGTTACACTATCCAAAGGTAAATGTGAATATCTGGAATCCTTCACCTTTGATCTTTATCTCCATTACGTGGGATGCGCTATCCTCACTGGTGACAATATTGTATAGTCCTGGTTCTGAAACACTTATTGTATTTTCAAAAGTAATATCTTGTCCTGCATATTTGATTGAAAGTGGCTCTCCGTCAAGATAAATTTCAAGATCAGCATTATTTGCAGTAACAATGTTTACTTCTTTTGCATTGTACAGTAATTTTATCTCTCCAGTTTCTGAAACCAACTCCATACTGTCTTCATGATTTTTCCATGCTCCTGTTGGGTAAAACTTGTGTAATTCTATTTTATCAGGATTCTCATATGTTACTATCTTTTCTGGTTGGAATCCTTCTTCACTTCCTAATTGATTTCTATTTTGTGCAAAATAGTATCCAAAATATAATTCTGGAGTTCTAAACAAAGTATGTTCAAATTCTTCAATATCAACTAGTGCTGAATCTGATGTCATTTGAATTCCTAATGTATCTGATCTTTCTTTGATTAGTTGCTGAATAATTTTTTCAGTTTCTTGATACCCGCCTTCTCCAATATGATCATATCTGATATATCCCTCATGATCTGCAATGTATTTTCTTGGCCAATATCTGTTTTCAAATGCTTCCCATGTTTCCATGTCATTGTCCATCACAACAGGATAATTGATTCCATGTTTTTCAATTGACATTTGTACATTTTCAGGAACTTTTTCAAATTCAAATTCAGGAGAATGAATTCCAATAACTAACAATCCTTGATCAGCATATTTGTCATCCCATGCTGTAATGTATGGTAAAGTTCTGATACAGTTGATGCAACTGTATGTCCAAATATCATATAGTACAACTTTTCCTTCTATCTCTTGGACTAGTTTTTCGGGAGTTGTATTCAGATAATGGGCAATTCCTACTAAATCAGGTGCTTTCTTGAATCCTGACTTGTCTATCTGAGTGGAATCTCCGACTATGTTTGTAACATTAGTCTGGTCAAGTGTAGAAAATACCAGACTTATTGCTGCAATGCCTACACCTATTGCAACTGCTAGAAAAATTGCTGTTTTAAATTCTGACTTCATTTGATCACCCTAAGAGTATTAGTTCATTGAGTAGCGGAAAGTTTGCAATATATGCTAGCTGATTTGTAAATACCAAAACTCCCAATACTATGATGAATCCTCCTAAAATTATGTTATAATACTTTAGATGTTTGCTCATTGAGCGAATGATTTTGTTTGCTCTAGAGTAAAACACTCCAATTAAGATGAATGGAATTCCTAGTCCTAAGGAGTATACCAATAGTAAATTAAATGCAAGAGATGGTGTTGCTGCTGCAAGTGTAAGTATACTTCCTAGTATTGGGCCAACACATGGAGTCCAACCGGCTGCAAATGCTAAACCAAACACAAATGACATTGGATAACTAGCCCTAGATCTTTTTGGAAAGAATTTTCTCTCCAAGTTAAGCTTGTTTATTTTCATTGAAAGGAGTAAGAAAATTCCGAATCCTATTATGATCACACCCCCAATTTGATTAAGCTCATCTACTATTTCCCATGATGCAGACGATAACGTACTGTTGATAATCACTCCTATGGTTGAAAAGACAACTGAGAATCCTAGTACAAAAAATACTGAATTTAAAATGATGTTTGTTCTATTTACTGAAACTGTATTTGTTCCATCTTTCTGATTTAATTCTGAAAGTGTTGTACCTGAAATGTATGCAAGAAATGCTGGAATCATAGGTAAAATACATGGTGCAACAAATGATCCAAGTCCAGCCAATGCCGCAACTGCTAGAGTTATTTCTGCCACATACTAAAGTTGTAATTTTTACTTTAAAGCATTCTTCCAGATTTTTACCAAATGGTAATACAATCCGTTTTTAACTGGGTTGCGCCTAATTTTGGTATGAATAAACGATTCATAATAGTTGGTGTCACTTTGGGCATCATTATTGTGGCTGCTGTTTTAATTGGATCGCCAATGTTTGGTGGCTTTGACTCTATGAGATAATTAGCAGAATTTTGTATATGCTTTATCAAATATCTCTAGTGCTCTTTCAATATGCTTATCTTGAAACCATGCCGTGACTGAAATTCTTAATCTGGCTTGATTTTTAGGAACAGTTGGATATCTTATTGGCTGTGCGAATATCCCTTTATTGAATAAGAATTCCCCAAAGTCCATTGCAGATTTTTCATCTCCAATAACAATTGGGATAATTTGAGATTCTGAATTTATCTCAAAACCAATTTGTTTGAGACCTTTAGATAGTGATTTTGTATTTTCCTCTAGTTTCTTTTTTTGTTTTTCTCTGTTTGACTCAAATCTTTTTAGAGAATGTTTCACCAAAAATGATGGTAAAGCAGATGTATAGATAAATGATTTTGATTTGTTGATGCATAAATCGACAATATTGTTTTGTGCAGCAATATACCCTCCGAATGATCCTAAACCTTTACTTAAACTACTAACATACAAATCAATTTTCTTAGCAACATTAAATCTGCTTGGTGTTCCTTTTCCGTCTTCACCAATTACAAAATCTCCGTGCGCATCATCTACAATTGTTATGGCATTAGATTTTTCTGCAATCTCAGTTATTTGTTTTAGAGATGATACATCTCCATCCATACTGAAAATTCCCTCAGTGATTATGAATTTGTTTTTTCCTTTTTGTTTTGACTTTATTTGTAAATCTTGCATGTCGTTGTGTTTGTAAATTGAAACTTTTGCATCAGTTAGCTTACATGATTCAATAATACTTGCATGGTTTAACTCGTCACTAAGAATCAAATCCCCTTTCTTTGCAATTGCAGAAATTGAACCCAAATTTGCCATATATCCCGTAGGATAAATCAAACTGTTTTGCTGTGACTTGTGTTTTGCAAGTACTTTTTCTAATTTTTTGTAAGATTCATCATTTCCGGATACTAGTCTTGAACTTGATTGTAGTTGATTTGCTTGAATTTTTGTTATTGGGATTCCTAGATAGTCATTTGAGCATAAATTGAGTAGTTTTTGACCATTAATTGTAATGTGTGCACCATTTGCCTTTCCATATCTTAATTTCCTATAGAGATTGTTTTGTTTTATTGCTTGTAACTCTGCATCAACAAAGTCAAGTTTATGCCTGGAGGCCAATTTTTTCAATCATTTGACGGTCTTTTTGAGCCTCATTACCGCCCATAGTTAGATAACCTGAAGTGATAATCCCATTTGCACCGCTTTGAAGCAGTTCTTCTCCAGAGTCATCTAGTTGGGTCTCTCTTCCACCCGATATCTTGATAACTGATTCAGGCAGCAAGAATCTGATCACAGAAAACATTCTAACAATTTCTGAATTTGGTAAATCTGTTTGCAATTCTAATGGTGTTCCTGGAACTGGAACTAGTATGTTTATTGTAACTTCTTCAGGGAATAATCTTGCAAGTTCTAGTGTTAGTTCTAATCTTTGTTCTCTTGTTTCCCCCAAACCGATAATTCCACCAGTACACAACTCTAAACCGGCTTCTCTTGCAATTCCTAATGTCTTCAACCTGTCTTCATATGTGTGAGTAGTACAAATCTCTGGGAATTTTGATTTTGCAGTCTCTAAGTTATGATTGTACCTTTTTACTTTGAGTTCTTTGAGTTTCTTTGCTTGTTCTTCCGTAAGAAATCCCAAACTACATTCTACACTGATTCCAACTTTATCATTAATTTCAGTAATAATTTTGCAAACTTTCTCAAAATCATTCTTTGATGGTTCGCGCCATGCTGCAACAAGACAATATGATTCTGCACCTTCATCTTTTGCTTTTTTGCTTTGGACACAACTTCTTCAGGTGATGGTAATTGGTATGTTTCAATACCTGTATCAAAGAACGCTGATTGTCCGCAAAATGTACAGTCTTCACTGCATGCATTTTTTTTAATATTGTTTAGTTGTTCAACATCTACTTTCTCTCCATTAAAATCTCGAGTAATCTCATTTGCACATTTTGCTAAATCTTTGAGATTCTCATCTGGAATGTTTAGTAGTTTTTCAGCATCTTCTGCAGTGATGTGATTTCCTGAGAAGACTTTTTCCTGGCATTCTTTAATAAATTCCAAAGTACTCATAACCAGATATCGATATTTTGCATTTATGACGACAATAGTGGTCAAAAACAACCAATCATTGTCATCAAATTGAAAATATGTTAACCTCCATAAATTATGGGGTTAACACGGGATTTATAAAATTTTCAAAGTTGAGAATCTAGGATTTCTTTTTACTTAGATTTTTGACTTGTTTTTCTAAGATTTCGATTCTTCTTTTGTATGTGGCGTTAATTTTATCACCATCTTTTGCACGTTTTTCTAATTTTGCAATTTGGGTTTTTGTTTTGGTCAATTCTTTCATGCCAGCTTTATGCATTTTGTTTAATCTAGTTCTCAATTCTTGGATTTCATTTTTTGCCATGATTCCAATCTTACATAGATCATTTTTAACAATTTTGCTTATCTCCACGACTTTAAAATCTAAGAAAGCAAATGACTCAACTGTGGATCTTTTGCAATATCTATTCTTAATTCCACACAACCCTGAGGATTTTCATCAGGATATTTTTCACAAAATTCTATGGCATCTCTAAAATATTCAAGATGACAAGAATCCCATTCCTTTGAATTTTCTGTTAACGTTTGACAATGTTTATGTCCTGCAGAGAGCATTTCCATCCATTCTTGTTTTTCTTTTGCTTCTTTTTGAAATTCTTGTTCTAAATAGGATGTATTTTGTTGTGGATTTCCAATTACTTGTATGTCTGCTTGTTTTTGCATTTGGTCGATATGCCCCATTCCAAAGATTACTGCTATAACTACTGCAGAAGCAATACCTAAGTTACGAAGTAGTTTAAGATTCAACGATTACAATCTAACATAGATCATTTTTAACAATATTGTATATTCTCAAATTTTACAATGTCTTACTTTTGGTTTTCAATGCAAAATGTCCACACTTTGGACAGCGATGTTTTTTCAAAAGTTCTGAATGTGTTTGCATTGGTTTTTTAGAATAAGTAACCTGTGCTCCACAATCCATACATTCCCCTGGAAGGTCTCCTTTTGGAAGCATGACTCCAATCTAACCTAGACCATTTTTAAAAATTTGTCAATTTTAAAAGAGAGTGCGTCCAAAAAGAGTACGTCTTGATTGCAATTCAGGCGTGAGACTTTATGGACACAAAAAACAAAAAATATTTTGCATTTAATGATGCTTCTAAAAATCAAAGATGATAATACCTAGTCTTGAACGAATCTATTATTTCTGGGGTTTATTCCGGTTATCATTTCTATTATAAACTAGATTGGTGTTTGTTTCATTTTGAACACACAACTGATTATGTATCATATTTTTCTAGTAATCTTGATTCAAGATCTCAAGACAATCGATTCCCAGACAATATTGTTTTAGATGCCTGATTCATTTTTTATTTCTGAGTTATTATTGTCCTTAACATCCAAAATAATGGTGAGATATCAGTCCCAAAAAATGGTAATGTGTTTTGTTTTTCACAAATTATGATACAGTACTTTAAATGAAAAATTATCATAGTGACTTTATGATCAGCGAGAGAAAATTAAGAAAGGATCATAGAGAAAGGGCAGTATTCTTTATTGGTTTGGTCACAATAATTGGAATTGCGGTATTGCTAATTCCATAACTCCTTTTTCATATGTACCTACCATGTAAACTATTTTCTAAATAAAGACTCATCTGTATAGGCCATTTTTAATAATTGGAATTTCTTCAAATAATTTAGAATCTAATCCGCTTCTTCATCAGCAAATGTTACAGGTTCTTCATTTTCATCATGTTTAACATGCTCTTCATGTTCCATAGATTTTGCATCATCTAAATCAACATAAGTTACAGGTTCTTCATTTTCATCATGTTGTAGATTTTTTTCATGTTTTAGCGCATCATCAATATCTTTTTTCATTTTTTCTTTTGTTTTATCAAACAAACCCATGATTACAACCTCTCAACTAATACCATGATCACTTTGGAGATTACAGTTATTGCAATATGAATAATAATATCTGTCATGATTATAATCTAACCTAGATCATTTTTAACAATAATAGTAGTCAAAATTAGTTATTATTTCCATTGAACCAAATCTTGCCTCCTACTTGTTCAACTATTCCTTTAACAATTGCTAATCCATCACATGTTTTTTTGCAGAATTAATAGTCTTGATTGTCCTTTTTAGTAACAATCCTAACTCCTTTTCTGATATTGCTAGAGGTGGAACAAGCATGACAATGTTGCCCAATGTTCTGAGGTAGATTCCATTCTTTTTTCCTATCTCGTAAAAAATTTTGTTGATTGATTTCTTAGGGTGAATTGGTGTTTTTTTCTTCTTATCTGTTACTAGTTCTATGCCCATGAGCATTCCTTTATGTCTAATATCACCTACCAAATCAATTTCAGAAATCTCATCATAATACTCTTCAAAGATTTTGGATGTTTTTTGGACTTTTTTAATTAGATTGTTTTTCTTATACATTTTGATATTTTCATTTGCAACTGCTGCTGCAAGTGGATTTCCGGTATATGTGTGTCCGTGGAATAAATGCCTCCAGTCATTAAACTCTCCTGAAAATGAATCATAGACTTTTTTGTTTGCAAGGGTAGCTGCCATAGTGAGATATCCTCCAGTTAACATTTTACCATATGCAACAATATCTGGTGTTGATTTTTGATCCTGGAATTGTGTCATGGAACCTAGTCTGCCAAAACCCGTTGCAATCTCATCTAGTACAAACAACACATCATACTTTTTACATAATTGACTAATTTTTCTTTGAAATCCTTTAGGATAAATGATGGCTCCTCCTGCAACTTGTGCACCACTCTCCATTACAAATGCTGCAATGTTGTTATTTTTTGAAAACTTTTTTTCTATCTTTTCTAAACATTCGTTTTGGTAATCCGATAATGTATATCCTCTTGGCAATCTATACTTGTTTGGAACCGGGAATTGTATTGTTGAGAATAATTGCTTTTTGAATTTTCCAAAGAACTGTGGAACATATCCGACTGCCATGGCGCCAAATGTATCGCCATGATAGCCATTCTCTACTGTTGCAATTTCTGTCTTTTTCTCACCAATGTTTTTCCAGTATTGTAATGCAATCTTGATTGCAATCTCCATTGCAGATGATCCATTATCTGAATAGAACACCTTGTCCATTCCAGGTGATATCTTGATTAGATTATCTGCAAGTTGCTCTGCAGGCTCATTTGTAATGTTAAACATTGAAGAATGTTGTAGTTTTTGACTCTGATTTGTAATTGCTCTTACCAATTGAGGGTTAGAATGTCCCCATACATTACACCACATGGAAGCCACAGCATCAATCATTTTGTTATCTTTGGAATCAATTAGCCACACACCTTTGGCTTTGATAATTTTATCAAATGAACTCCATTCCTTCATTTGTGTATTTGGATGCCAAACAGAACTTTTCAACTGATTCACTCATACATCAGATCTTAATAATTATCCGATTTTTTAGAAAATTAATCAACACCTATGCCTCTCATTGCCGCGCAGGCCTTTCCTCCTTTACTCCAACACTTACAAGAGCATGATACTGCCTTTCCACTTTTTATCTCTTTTACTACTTTATGGAAAACCCCTTCTCTAACTTTGGATTCTATTGTTATGGTTTCATATTTCTCAGAATCTTGAAAGTTTTCTGACATGATTACACATCATAATAGGTATTTTTAACAATATAGGAATAACCGATGAGTTAATCAATGGAATTATTCTAAAAATTTCAAGTTGAAATCCCTCTTTATTGGTGGAACCGACACTGATGTTGGTAAAACCTACATCACAGCAGGTCTGGCAGTCGCACTCAGAAAGATGGATGTAGATGTAGGTGTGATGAAGCCCTTTGCAGCAGGAACTGCTCAGAAGAAGGGATACAAATCTGAAGACGTTGAAATTTTAGCAAGAGCTGCACAATCATCTGATCCTGAAAATTTGGTAAATCCACAGTTCTTTCCAATTCCTGCATCGCCATACACTGCTTGGAAGAATCTAAAGATAAAACCCAAAGTTTCTACCATATTATCTAGTTTTAAAAAATTATCAACACTTCATGAGATGCTTCTTGTAGAGGGAATGGGTGGAATGATGACTCCGATCCTCAAGGACTATTACATTACAAATTTGATTAAAGAAATGAAGATTCCAACAGTAATTGTAACTAGAAGCAAGGTAGGAACTGTTAATCATACCATAATGACAATTTTGATGTGTCAAAAATACAAGATTCCAATCAAAGGAATTATCATCAATAATTTTGATGATGATGGCTATCCTGTAAAAAATCTAAAACGAGATTTGGAAAGCCTTACTGGTGTTAATGTTCTAGGCTCTATTCCTTTTATCAAAGATATGAGTGATGCATCACTCAATAGAATCTTCAAAAAGAATCTTGATTTGAAATCTCTGTTGAAATAATCTCATGCTTTAGGTATTGTAAAAAGAAATACTGTTCCTTTTCCCTTTTCACTTTCCAACCAAATCTTTCCGCTCATTCCCTCTACTAGTTCTTTACTTACAACCAACCCTAACCCTGTGCCGCCATATGTTCTTGTCATACCTGTTTTTATCTCACCATATTTTTTAAATATCTGATCTTGTTTTTCTTTAGGAATTCCGATTCCGTTATCTTTTACAAAAAATGTAACTGTCTTTTTCATCGTTAACTCCGATTTCAATAATTCCTTTGACAGGTACAAAGTCATGTGCATTTTGAACGAGATTCGTAAGAACTTCTAACACTCTTCGTTTGTCTGCTTTTATTGAATAGTCTTCAGTGGATGAATCAAAAAACTCTATTTCTTTACCCTTCATAATACTAGAATGAACTTTGATTGATTCATCACTTAATGCCTAGTATTTTATGTTTCACTTTAATTCTTTAGTGTCGTGTATTTTTGCTATTAAATCATCTGGGTCTATGGGTTTTTTCAAAAGTAAATTAATACCCAATTGTTCTAGCTCCATTTCTTGTTCTGATGTGATTACAGATGCTGTTAAAACAATAATTTTTGATTTGAGTACCAATCCATCTGAATTTATTTTTTTTAGAAAATCCCACCCTGAAAATTTTGGCATATTTAGGTCCAATATGACAACATCAAAATTATTTTTTTGAATTAATTCTAAACCGTTTCTGGCATTATCGGTATCCATAGCATCAAAATTTTTTTTATTTAGATATTTTACTAACATGGATGAAATACTAGAATTATCTTCAATAATCAGAATTTTCATTTTGTCTTACTCTCCTTAATCTTCTATTTTAATTGGTGATATTAAATGGAATTTGAAAATACACTGTTGTACCTATTCCTACAGAACTCTCTACCCATATTTTCCCACCTAATATGTCGATTATTCCCTGACATATTGCTAATCCTAATCCCGAACCCCCAAATTCTCTATTTTGAGAAAAATTTGCTTTATAGAACTTTTCAAATATTTTATCAATGTCTTCTTTTTTAATTCCGATCCCGTTATCTTTCACTAAAAATGTAATCTCATTTTCATTATGAGATGCTGAAATCTGAATTTTTCCACTATCATTTGAAACAAAATCTAAAGAATTTAGAATGAGATTTTTAAAAACTTGTTTTAATCTATTTGTATCAGATTTGAAATTTAATGAATCTGATGTGCCATTACTAAATTCTATTCCTTTATCATCAAAAAATATTTTATTTTCATTATAAACATCTGTCATGAATTTTTTTAATTCTATTTCCTGAAAATCTAATGATAGTCTACCTAAATTGATCTTTTGTAGGTCTAATAAATCTGAAATTAAACTCTCCATTTTTTTACAATTACCATAAATCTCTTCTAATGAATTTTTTTGTTCTTCGTTAATTTGACCATATGTTTCATCTAACAAAGTTTTTGATTGAAATTTTATTGGAAATAATGGTGTTTTTAATTCATGTGATGCCATCGAAATAAATTCGTCCTTTAACTTATCTGTCCTCTCTAAACCTTCTACTTTTTCTTTCAAAAGTTGCTCATATGCTCTTTGAATGAATTCTATTTGCTTGTCTTCTGATTTTTTGGAAATTATTACCATTTTTCCAAATGGCTGTCCTGAATTATCTGTCATAATTCCAATGTCTAATTTAACAGGAATCAAATGGTTTTCTATCTTTAAGTTTACTTCTACATTTTTAGAAATTCCGTATTTTTCTAATTCTTTTTTAGATTTTTTAATTACTTTAATACTCTCTTCATTACAAAACTCAAACCATGATCTTCCTTTAAGATTTATTTTTTCACCTCCAAAAATTTCTCTCACTCCATCATTATGCATTAAAATCTGATTATTGTTATCAAAAATTATAATGCCCTCCGGTGATAAATTAAAGATATTTCTGAATTTTTCTTCTGATTCAAGAAGTAGTTTTTGAGTTTGTTTTAAGAACTTGTTGGACTGAGAAAGAATTTCGTTACTTTTTTTAAGTTCAACATTCTCTTTTTCTAATTCATGCAAGTTGTCTTGACGTTTTTCAGAATTCACAGAATGTGTATACATCCATATTTTATTAATTCTACCTTGGCATCATGTCTCATTTAATATTTTTGATACTTATTTTGGAACTATTACACAATAATTTATAGAATGAGAAATTAGTCATTATACTGGAAAATGAGTTCTCATAATTCTGATGATAAGCCATTATCGCTGACTGAAATTGAACAAAAACTTCTAGATGCCATGAAGGCCGTTGAAGTTCTTAAGAAAGGTGAAAGTGTTACAATAGGACAAGACTCAATCACTGCAAAATATGAAGAACTTAAAAAACAGTTTGAGCAAAAATCGTCTGATTATGAGGAATTAGATGAACAATTCAAAAAACTAACCCAAGAAGTTTTGGAATTAAGACAAGAAAAAATGATGTTTGAACAATTTACCAATTTAACTGAAACAGAAAAAGAAGAGATGCAAAAGACTCGTGATGAAATGAAGGAAAAATATGAGACCGAACGACAGACAGCATTAGAAAAAGAACAAGAAAAAATGTTCATGGAAAAAGAATTAGAAATTGAAACTAAAGAAAAAGAAAAAGCCAAAGTGAAATACTACAAAGCAATAATTATTTCAGCCGTTGCAATTGCAGTAGTTGCAGGAGGTTATTCGGTAATGTTTGCTGAGCTTGCAGGACAACAGTATCAAGTTGAAATTGAACCGCAACAAACAGGTTATACCATTCAAAACTTGAGAGGTGATACCATTGATACATATCTTTCGTGGCGATTGGTTGAAGGTGATACAATTACGGTAAATGTTCTAAATGCTGATCAGTATGACCCTGAAGTATTTGAGACAGTAGAGAAGGTGATCATGTCTGAAGAAGTATTAGAAATTGATAATTCATTACTTCACAAAGGACCTAAAGGAACGATGTCTGTAATGTATGAAGGTTGGCAAGGTGCAATGAAAGCAGCTTCAAAAACAGAAACTCAACTATACATTCCAGTAAGTTTTGAGGTAATTCAATCAAACAATGGTGAAGGCGATATTACAATTGAGCTTACCAATCAACAAAATGCAGATGGGTTCTCTGGTTGGGCAAATTCAATTGCGGATCAATCCCAAAACCAGATTCTAAAATCGCGAATCACAATATTTGGAGTTGATACCCTATCCTTAGCTGCACTTGAGACTGTTACTCGACATGAGGTCGGACATGCATTGGGATTGGCACACTCGACATCACCTGAAGACTTGATGTTCCCTACAATTGAGACAAATTTCCCATACATCTCTGATTGTGATATTGATGCAATAGAAGCATTGTATGATGGTGGAAATACCAGTGAAGTAGTCTGTGAGAGTTAGGAATAGTACTCTTTGAATCCTTTGTCTGTAGAATAAAGTTCAACTTTTGGACCAAACATTCCTTGTTTTTGAATTACTTTGATAAGATCACGTTTTTCCAAATCTTGCAAAATTGAATCCAGTTCTTTTGAATCCATTTTGATTGCTCTTTGAATTTTATCAAATGTGTTTGCACCTTGATGCATAATTCCTAAAACCTGCATATCTTTTGTTTTGGGTTTTACTGATTCTTGCTTAGTATTCCATTGCGTGTTTTGTGATTCTTGAAATGGTTCTGGTCTTGTATATTCGTCTACACTTTGACGTCTTTTTGGAAGAATTCTCGGAATGATCCTTGCTAATGGTATTGCTAGAAAAATTATCAGATAAATCCAAGAAAAGTTAGGATCTTCCATAATGTAGAGTAGTTTTCTTCTGATAAATTTGTTAATCTTTGGCAAATATGATGCCTAAATCTATAATTTACAGATGGTATAATAGTAGTAACTGCATAAAAAAATAGTTGTCAAAGTACCAGTCTCCAAAAATGAATGTCAACATGAATGCAGCACGAGGTGTTGCAATTGGAATTA